>Ga0256842_1000711_pt1 | contig 28923 bp, 15 predicted proteins | sample 4559240metaG_FD_185973 | JGI IMG/M metagenome (GOLD analysis project Ga0256842, IMG submission 185973) | Hydrothermal vent microbial communities from Guaymas Basin, Mexico - 4559-240 | ecosystem: Environmental > Aquatic > Marine > Hydrothermal vents | place: Mexico: Guaymas Basin | collected... | reverse complement strand
GATTTTGGTTTTAAATGGCTTTTTGGAACAGAAGAAAATAAACGGTTTTTAATCAGTTTTTTAAATGATTTACTAGATTTAGAGCATCAAATAGTTACTATTGAATATAGAAATTTAGAAAAATTAGGATTGAGTATTTCCGATAGAAAGGCAATATTTGATATATTTTGTACTGATGAAAAAGAGAACAACTTTATAGTGGAACTACAACGTTCAAAACAGAGATATTTTAAAGATAGAAGTGTTTATTATACAAGTTTTCCGATTCAAGAGCAATCAAAAAAAGGGGATTGGGATTATGAACTCAATAAGGTTTATTTTATAGGGATATTAGAGTTTAATATGTCTGAAAAAGAGATAGTGGTAGAAGAAAAAAATGAGGATAAAAAGAAGAAGAGTAAAAAGAAGGAAGACAAAGAGGAATATCTTACAAAAGTACAACTTTATGATACAAAAAGAGGAGAGCTTTTTTATGATAAATTAACATACTATTATTTAGAGATGCCAAAATTTCAAAAAAGTGAAACGGAACTCTCTAACCATTTAGAGCATTGGTTATATATGTTAAATAATATGGCAAAATTAGAGAAAGTTCCAAAAGTGTTTAAAGATGATGATTTAATAAATGATGCGTTTGATATAGCAAGATTTTTAGAACTTTCAAAAGATAAACAGTTTGCTTATCAACACGATTTAAAAACTAGATTAGATTATAAAAATGTGATGGATTATGCTGTTGAGACTGCTTTGGAAAAGGGTATTGAACAAGGAAAATTTAAAGAGAAAGAGGAGATAGCAAAAAATCTTTTAAAAGTTGGATTGGATATAAAAACTATCGCGCTTTCCACAGGTTTAACTATTGAAACGATAAAAAAGCTTTCTTCTTTTTAAAAATAAAAAATATAAACGATTGACAGAAGTGGAGATTGAATGGCAGTAATATCAAGGAGTTAATTATCATCTTTTATAAATATATAAGCACTACCCATATCATCATGCTTACTAGCACCAACAGCGATAAAGTTTCCACTTATAGAAACACCCACACCAAAACTATCACCATCTTGAGCATTTTCTGCTTTTAATTTTTCTATCTGTTGAATAGTATCATCTGAATTACGTCGATATACATATACTGCACCAGAATCTATTATAGTTTTACTATTTTTTATATCTTCATACTTTGCACCAACTACAATATTATCTCCATCTATAGATACTGAATAACCAAAACTATCTTGTGTTTTAGCATCATCTGCTTGTAATTTTGCTATTTGAGTTACATTATCTTCATCGTCTGAGTTTCGTTTAAATAAGTAAGCACTTCCTGCATTATCTGCTGTTGTATCTTCACCTATCGCTCCAACTATAAAATAATCACCATTAATTGAAACAGAACTTCCAAAATAATCATTTTCTTCAGCATCACTTGCTTGTACTTTTGCTATCTGAGTTACATTATCCTCATCATCTGAAAGTCTTTTAAATAAGTAAGCACTCCCTGCATTATCTGCTGTTGTATTTTCATCTTTAGCACCTACAACAATATAATCTCCATCTATAGAGATAGCAGTTCCAAAAAGCTCTCTCTCCTCGGCATCATCTGCTGTAATTTTAGCAATTTGAGTTACATTATTGTCATCATCTGAATTTCTTTTAAATATATATGCACTTCCTGTATTTGTTGCACTTGTATCATCATTTGGTGAACCAACAGCTATATAATTGCCACTCAAAGATATAGAAGTTCCAAAGTGATCATAATCTTCGGCATCATCTGCTTGAAATTTTGCTATTTGAGAAACAGTGTCATCAGATGCAATTTTAAAAAGATATGCGATACCCTCCTCATCTGTTGCACTATTTTTTTTACTTGCCCCAACAGCGATATAGTTTCCATTTATCGATAAAGATACACCAAACATCTCCCCCTCTTCTATATCATCTGCTTGAAATTTTGCTACCTCAGTTACAATACCCTCTGAATCTTTTTTATATAAGTATGCCTTTCCTGAATCAGAATCTTTTTTATAAGAACTAAAAACAATATAATCTCCACTCATAGATACAGCGTTAGCAAAATCATCAGTAACCTCTTTATCACTTGCATACAGTGTTGCTAAATCTAAATATTTTCTATCATTTACTTCTATTTCTAAACTAAAATCAAACTGTTGATTATTTTCATCTTCTGCAACTATTGTAACTTCATATTTATTATTACTATCTTCATCTTCAGGGTTTTCATAATCTACTTTTTGATTAAAATCAAATCTATTTTCAGAAAAGTTAAAACTACTGGCATCATTTTGGGTTACACTAAAATTAACAGTTCCACCACTTGGTGTAGCTGATTGAAATGTATCAATATAAGTTTTAGAAAATTGTTCATCATAGCTTATCTCATTAATAGAATTATATACATAAGGTTTTAATAGTGGTTCCATATAAAATAGATATACACTTTGAGTATTCACAGCACGAGAGTCATCTTTATATGCTCCAACAACCATATAATCTCCACTAATAGATATGGAAGTTCCAAAACCATCCTCGGACTCTCCATCAAAAGCATAATCTTTTGTTACTTGTGTTACATTGTTTTCATCATCTGATTCTCTTTTAAAAGTATAACTACTTCCTATTTTTGAAGAAATCAACATATAATCTTTATCAATAGAAACATTACTACCAAATCCAGCATTTCCTTCATCACTCACATCATCAGCTTGAATTTTTGCTATTTGCTCTATTTTATCATCTGAATATTTTTTAAAAAGATAGGCACTTCCTGCATTGTTTGTAGTTGTATCCTCTCCATCTGCACCAATCAAGATATAGTCATCATCGATAGAAACTGAACGACCGAAATAATCAGCTTCCCCTGCATCTTTAGCTTGAATTTTTGCTATCTGATTTACTGTATCATCACTCTCTATTTTAAAAATATAAACAGTTCCTGCATTATCTGCAGTTGTATCTTGATAAGGAGTACCTACTACAATATAGTTTCTACTTAAAGATATAGAAGTTCCAAAATAATCATCTTTCTTGGGATAATCAGCTTGAACTTTTGCTATCTGTACAACACTGTTATCTGAATTTATTTTAAAGATATAAACACTTCCTGCATTCTCTTCAGTTTCATCTTCTTGATAAGCAGAAATAGCGATATAATTATTATCAATTGCTACAGCATTTCCAAAATAATCTCCTGCTTCTATATCATCTGCTGTAATTTTACTTATCTCTTCAACACTACTATCTGATTTTCTTTGAAAAATATAAGCACTTCCTGCACTATTACCTTCACTCCCATCATTAGGAGAGCCAACAACAATATAACTTTGAGAAATAGCTAAAGATTTAGCAAAATAATTTTCTTCACCTGCATCACTTGCTTGAATTCTATCTACTTGAAAAAAAGTTCCATCTGAATATTTTTTATAGATATATGCACTTCCAGCATCAATGGCAGTAGTATCTTCTTTATATGCTCCAATGACAATATAATCCCCATCCATAGCAGTTGCATATCCAAAAGCATCATTTGTATCTGTTTGTATATCTACTATTTTTGCTATCTGAAAAGGTTTATTCAAATAATCATTAACACTAATATTTACATCTATTGCTTGACTATCTCCAGCATCATTTGTAGCGATAGCAGTTAAATAATAATTTTGTGTAGTTTCATAATCTAAAATATACTCTTTATCAATAGAGATGAACCCTTTATTATCGACACTAAAAATATCACTTCCATCTCCATTTAAGACAATTTTTGAGATATAACTGTCACCCTCATACTCTTTTTGTATTTGACCAACAAAATCCATTTTTGTTGCATTTTCTATGATACTAGCATCTAAATTTAATAATATTGGAACTTCGTCTATCACATCTCTAATAGTAATATTAAGATCACTAGCATTACTATCACCTGCCTCATTAACAGCTATTAAACTAAAACTATATTTTTTAAACCCTCTATCATAGTCTAATATAGCATCTGAAGAAACACTAATATTCCCCTCTAAAGATATACTAAAACTTTCATTGCCATCTCCACTCAAAAGAAAACTTGAAATATTTGTATCTCCAATAGTTATAATATCTATATTTCCAATGCTACTATTGTTTTCTATATCTTCAGAGATAATCATTTTCTTATTTTCAATAATAGGAACAACATCAGCGACATCTATAATATTTACTTTTATAGTCTCTTCTGTTTTATGTAACCCATCATCAGCGATAGCAGTAAAAATATATACCGATTTTATTTCAAAATCAGGTGCATCTATAAAACTTATTTCATTATCATTAAGTTCAAAACTATCTGCATCATCATTATTATTCTCTTTTATAGAGTATTCAATATCATTGTTATCATCTGCATCTATCGCTTCAAGCTCCATAACAGTAGTTTTATTCTCTTTTACAGAAATATTATTATCATTTTCAAAAATAGGATAATTATCATTTTTATCTAATATTGCAATAATAAACTTTTGTTCAGTCACTGTTTTATCACTATTTGTAACTAATGCTGTAACATAATATTTTACTTTATCTTCTTCAAAATCGGGTGCTGTTTTAAAAACTAAACTAGAACCGTTAATCATAAACTTATCCCCATCTGAACCAGATAGGGCGACATTTAAAGGTACATTTGAATCTGAAAACATAGTTATAATATTTACACTATTTTCATATATTGAAAGGTTATTTGTTGTGCTTGTAGTGAACTGATTATCAGGGTCATTTACTGTATTATTATTATTTACTGTATTATTATCATTATTATTTACAGAAGAAGGAGGTGAAGACGTTGTACTATCATCCTCATCAATAGCACTACTACATGCTGTTGTTAAAATAAGTATAGTTGTAAACACTAAACTTTTAATAAAATATTTTTTATTCATAATCTCTCTTTAATAAAATTAACTTTTAATTATTTTTATAATATCATTAATTATATTATAGGTCTATAAATAAGGAGCTTTTTTGGCATCATTTGAACAACATATAAATACAGCCGTTGTTGCTACTGGTATTCTTATCGTACCTTTACACTCTGCAGGTTTATTAGATATACATCAATCGTTACTTGCATTATCATTAGGAATATTTGGAACTATGCTTCCCGACTTAGATTCCAACCACTCAAAACCAACTCAGATAGTTTTTAAAATGAGTTCCATTTTTTTACCATTGATTGTTTTACTCTCTATTCCATATATTTTACCGATACTTTATATTATAGGAATATGGATACTCTCTAGTATCATTCTTCATTATGTTTTTTTTAAAATATTTTTATCTATTACATCACATAGAGGGTTATTTCATTCTATTCCTATGGGAGTTTTTTTTGGATTATCTACTGTTTTAATATCCTACAATATAATGGACGGAGATAAAACCTTTTCACTTATTGCTGGATTTTTTATCTTTTTTGGATTTATGGTTCATCTTGTACTTGATGAAATATTTAGTATTAATGTTCTTGGCTTAGAAGTAAAACGTTCCTTTGGTTCAGCATTAAAGTTTTATGCTAAAAATAATATTTTAGGAACTGTTTTACTCTATGCTCTGATTGTAACGATGTTTTACACTATCTCTTTAGATGAAAGTTTATATATTAATCTTTATGATGATATTTATGAAATACTTGGTGGGGTTGAGATTATTTGACACTAGGTAAGGTATATAACTCTTTAGGAATAGGATAGTCTTATATTCATTTACTATTCAATCACAAACCAGTTTTGCTTATTATCAGATTGTTTCTCTTTTTTATTTGTCATATCAATTAACTTTTTAATAACAGTAGCTTTTTGCATCATCTGATTTATAGGTACTATTTGAGATAAGGTCGTCTCTAATTTTGTATTTGATTTTGAAACTTGAGTTTTATTAGTAGATTGTATCGTAATCCAATTTTCATTTGCAGATACTTTTATAGTAAGTAATATTAGAAGTAGAGGTAATGTTATTTTCATAGTTGTATCATATCAAAAAAAATCCTTATAAAACTTTTTACTCTATCTTAAATTGCAGTTAAAAATTGCTATACTTTCAAAAAGGAAATTTATGGTTATAAATAATTTAAAAATTAAAACAAAGCTCTTCTTACTTTTTTTAATTCCTGCAATAATGATTACCTATCTCTCTTTTGATATTATTTTCAATAAATATATTTTAATTAAAAATGCTAAAGATATAAAAATAACGACGAAGCTTAGTGTAAAAATTTCTGATTTAGTGCATGAACTCCAAAAAGAGAGAGGTATGAGTAGTGCATTCATAACTAGTAAAGGTACTAAATTTATCGATAATTTAAAAAATCAAAAAAAACTAACTGATCTAAAATATTTACAATTAAGAGAGTATTATAATATTAGTGGTGACAGTATTGCCAATAAAGTTATTATAAGTAATTTGAATAATTTACTTGATAATCGTTCAGAGCTTTTGGGTATAAGAGAAAGAGTATTATCTTTAACCATATCTAAGGATAAAATGATTAGATATTTTTCTGCAATAAATGAGATATTGTTAGATTCTATATATGAAAGTTTTAAATATTCAGAAAAGACTGTTGATGTTAGAGATATGTTGGCATATAGAAGTTTTTTATATGCAAAAGAGAAAACAGGAATAGAAAGAGCAGAAATTACCTCTATTTTTATTAAAGATTTTATTACAGAACAGGAAAGATTAAAAATAAGTAATCTTAGACAAACACAAAAAATTTATTTAAAAAATTACTTTAAATTAGTCCCTTTAAAATTAGAATATATATATAATAAAACTATTGATTTCAAATTAGAACAAGAGATATCAAAAATGGAATCTATTATTCTTGATAGTTCTCAAAAAAAAGATTTCCATATAGATGGTTACTATTGGTTTGCTAAAATAACTCAGAAGATAGAGAATCTAAAAACTATAGAAGATTACTTTGCAAATTTTATGATTGATAAAACAGTACAAAAAGAGATAGAATTAACAAAAGAGGTATTTAATTTTATAGTGGTTGGATTATTTATTTTATTTATGACATCTATATTTATGGTGTTTTTAGTGACTAGAATTAATAAATCCTTAGAAGAGATTAGAAAAGGTATTTTATTAATTTCAGATGGTAAACTTAATGATTTTAGACCAATTACTCTTATCGGTAAAAATGAACTAACTATTGTGGCAGAGACATTAAACAGTATGGTTAATAGCTTAAATAAAAAAGATAAAAGAAACAGAGAACAAAATGAAAAATTACTCATAGCAAATGAAAAGGCTACTCATTCAGTAAAAGCAAAATCTGAATTTCTAGCTAATATGAGTCATGAGATAAGAACACCCTTAAATGCTATTTTAGGCTTTATAGATCTACTCAAAGAAGAAAATATAGGAAAAAAATCTATTACATATATAAATATTATAGATAATTCAAGTAAAGGTTTACTGAAAATAATAGAAGATATTTTGGATTTTTCAAAAATTGAAAGTGGTAAACTAGAGATAGATAAAATAGATTTTAATACCAAAGAGGAGTTTGAGATAATAACTCATCTTTTTCTTGCAAAATGTTCTGAAAACAATATTACTTTAACTCTTAACTTAGATGAAAATTTACCAAAGTCAATCAATACAGACCCATTAAGAATAAAACAGGTAATCTCTAATCTCTTGAGTAATGCGATTAAGTTTACAAGTGAACATAAAAAAATAGTAGTAACTATTAACTATACAAATAGTTATTTAAATGTATCTGTAAAAGATGAGGGTAAAGGGATAGCTAAAGATAAACTTTTACATATTTTCGAATCATTTTCTCAAGAGGATAGTTCAACAACAAGAGAGTATGGAGGAACAGGTTTAGGATTAACAATATCAAGTGAACTTGTAAAACTTTTAGGTGGTGAATTAAAAGTAAAAAGTGAATTAGATGTTGGAAGTGAGTTTTACTTCTCAATTCCAGTGACAATAGCTAAAGATGTAGAAAGTACAAAAGAGTTCAATGAAGATATTACATTTAAAGGAGAAAAGATTTTATTAGTAGAGGATAATAAAGCAAATCAGATGTTTATGGGCATAATATTAAATGAACTTGAATTAGAAGTTGAGATAGCAAATGATGGTATAGAATCAGTAGAGATGTTTAAACAAAATAGTTATGATTTAATATTAATGGATGAAAATATGCCAAATATGGATGGTATAGAAGCTACTCAACAGATACTAAATATAGAGTCTCAAAACAAACTATCTCATACACCGATTATTGCATTAACAGCAAATGCCTTAAAAGGTGATAGAGAGAAATTTTTAAATGCTGGAATGGATGAGTATTTAACTAAACCTATTGATAAAAGACAGATTGCTAAAGCGCTTAGAGAGTTTTTGTAGGTAGAAGAGATTATTTCATAACAGCGTATTGATAACAACTTTCAAGGTTTTCTTTGAGTTTTTTGACAATATCTCCATCAAGTTTCCCAGCTTCAAACATTGAAAATATAATATCATAAGCCTTTTCAGCGCTCAATCCTTTTCTATAAGGTCTCTCTTGAATTAAGGCTTGAAAAATATCTGCAATAGATAATATTCGTGCTTCAAATGGTATATCCTTAGCTTCTAAAGAGTAAGGGTATCCTTTTGCATCCAATGTTTCGTGATGAAGAGAAGCTATATGAGCAATCTCCTTAAACCCTTTTATTCTTCTTAAAATAATATCAGAATCAAATCCATGACGATTCATTTTTAAGATTTCATCTGCATTGAGTGCAGATGGTTTATTTAAAATTGCATCATCTACTCTTAACTTACCCAAATCGTGCAATAAACCAGCAAGTTCTATCTTTTCACATATATCTTTAGGCAACTTAAACAGTTCAGCCAAATGTTTTGACAAAGAAGCAACACCAAGAGAGTGTTCAGAAGTAAAGGTACTTTTAGCATCAACTATATAAGCAAACATTAATGATAGTTCTCTTATCTCTTCAAAAGAAAACTCTTCTGTTTTTCCAGTTGATACCCACTCTAAATAATATTCCTCTAAAGATTCCTCTTCTAAATAAAACCAAAAAGACCCTTTAGAAGAAACACACATAAAAGTATCAACAAATTCGGGCGAAAACATCTCACCTGAATAATTTAGTATCGTCTCTTGTATCATTTTTGTAGTTTTAACACCCATATGTTTCATCTGAGCGCGAAGTGCATCCACTCTGTCAGCGAGATATATTAAATTAGCAATATTTTTTACATCTTCTTTTACATCTACATCAAAAGAATCCCAATGTGTATGATGATACTTAACAGCTAAAGCAAATTTTTTATATGTATTAGTGTTAGATAGCAAATTATATCCTCTATCACTATGAACTTGAGCATTATCCCAATCAAGTTCATTTACTAGATGATTATGGACATCAGTTGAAGATACACCGCAATCATGTAACATACCTATAAAAATAATATCATCAATTAAGTTTTGGGAATATTTCAACTCTTTAGCTATTTCAGCGGCCATATAAGCTACTCGTTTACCATGCATAGTATCATCAATTCCAACCAAATCTAATGCTTCAGATAATGCGTAAGTCACTTCTTTTATATTTAATTGATAAGTCATAGGTAATTCCAATTTAGTAGTTGTTGTTATTACTATTATATCAATTTTATATTTAAATCATTATTTACGAGAAGAGTCTAAAGTAGAATGCTCCTATAAAATCAACTCTTCAACTTCCTCTAACAAATCTATCTTTTTGTTCTTTAACCTCAGCCATTCAGAATCTTCTCTTAAATTTGAGATAAGTTCCTGTAACTGCTGTTTTGTTTTTTTACATGTAACTTCAACATCATAGGTAGTTTTTAAGAGTTGTAACTTGAATCTCTCCATACTTGTTATAGGGGGTGTATATCCTTTTAAAGTCAATGCCTTAATAGTTGCATTTACAAGAGATTCCAACTCTATTGGCTCTCTATTTTTAAACTGTTGAGGATATAAGAGTGCTAAACTTAGATAGTTGTTTAATGTACGAATAACCACTTGAGAGTTATACCCTCCACCTTGAGCTAGATATATTGGTAATAATCTCAATGCTTCACTCATTGTAATCTGCATCTGTTGTAATAGTTCACTCTGTTCAGATACAACTGCTTTTTGTTGTAATGCTTTTATTAAAAATTCCAACCTACTCTTTTCATCATAAGCAAAATCCTTAATCCTATCATCAATATCAGTCAATATATTTATACGTTGAGATAGATAATCTACTTTTTCTTTAGAATTATTACTAGAAGATGCTAAAAATCCATAGGCAAGTAGTTGTAGGCGTTGAGGTTCAAAATTAACACGACGCTGAATATCAGCTGGGACTGTTTTTAATTTGGAAGTAAGTGTAATCAACTCTTGAAATACTTTTGTCGCATCAGTAGGCTGTTGTAATTTTAACAAACTATATCCATATCCCAATAATGCTTTTGCACGATTTATCTCTTTTAAACTCTTATCTTTCAATACTTTTTTATAGAGTGTTACCGCTCGTTTGTAGTGAGTTGCATACATATTGTAAAAAGCAGTTTGTTGTGTAAAGGCGATTAAGCTATCTTTCATCTCACTCTCTTGAGCCAATTTCAGTGCAATTTCTCCCTCTTTAGCTGCATCAATATAATTATTATAATAAAAAAGTGAGCGTGCAAAATGCCATCGAAATAGTGCTTCATTTTGTTGATTGAGAAATGGGATAGAGGTACGCTTTGCAAAAAAATCAGTTGCCATAGAATAGTTACCTACACGAAAGTGAAGTTGTCCAAGGTTTTGTAATACAGAAGCTTTCAAACGTTGGTTATCGTACGCTTGATCTAAAGCCAACATATATTGATAGTGTGCTTTTTGATAAAGTTCTGTATCATATTTATAGTTTTCTTGATTCATTAACAGTTTACGATGATAAATATACCCTAACAATAAATTTTTTAATGCTGGTGTCAATCCAACAGGTCGCAATCCTTCAAGCAATGAAGTCACTTTATTGAGTGTCTCTTCTGATTCTTTTGGATCTGCTATAAGTAGTTGTAGTGCTTTCACAAAATCACTATTAGCTTTAAGAAGATTATCTCTTTTTAAAATTTCAAAAGACTTTTTAATACGCTCTCTTAATCTATTATCATCACTTATAAGACCAAGAACAACAAAAGTATACAGTGCTTCTAAGTCATTTGTTTGGCGAATAGCACTGTAAAATGTATTAGTAGCACCATTAATATTACCATCATTTAAAATACCGTATGCTTTATTTATAGTTATAATAGAGTATTGTTGTGCAATATTATAAAAACCCACCCTCTTATTATTAGAGATTGTAAGCCAGTGACGTGATAGAAGTTCCATAAACTTATATTCACCTGCGGACTTTAAAAGTAAAATTGCACGTATATGAGTAGCACGACTCATAAGAGGATCTGAGATTTTTTTTAAGCTTTTCATAAGTTTAGAAAAAATCTGATGTTTTTTTGATTTATCTTTTTCTATTATTAGATTGATAAGAGCTAACTCATTTATAAATAGATCCATATTTTTTTGATTATCTCTATTTTGGATTTCTGAGGTAATAAGTGATGCTCTTTTAAGTAAATCTGGCTCAACTATCGCTAATTGATGTAAATACTCAAAAGTATAATAAAGGCGAGATTCTGATTGGATAAAACTATTGTGACTTGCATCAAGGAGCTGTGCTAATAGTAGTTTAGGTCTCTCTTTTAAGAGTTTACGGCTAAGTTCAACTGCTAGATAGTAGGCTATTGGTATCAACTCTTTTTTATATTGCCAAACTTCATTGAGTTGTTTTAGTGCGGAGTCCTCTTTTTTGAGGAGAGTATCTATCCACGCATTAAAAATTGCTCCTCCACTAGCACGATATTTCATTACTAACTGCTTACGCTTTTGTTCTAATTCTAATGTAAAACTTCTTCTTATCATACCTTGTGGCTGATTAAGTGCTTTTGAGTTTAGTTTAAGAATAATAGCTAAATTATGATAGAACCCTTCCAAAGATTCTTTGCCATTATCTTTATAAAGTACCTCAATCTTTTTCACAAAGAAATATGCTGCACTCAATTCGCCTATCTCAAGATGGTTACTTAATTGACGTTCTAGTAATGCTATTTGTTGTGTTGAATTATCATTTTGAGAATGAAATCTAAACTGGAGTGCGTTGATCAGAAGCAGTCGGTCTTCATAACTTTTACTACTTTGATGTGCTTCAATAATCTGTTCTTTACTCCATTTCAGAGGAACTCTTCCCGATAATGGCATACGGTATATATCTAAAGAACCTTCATAAGCACAAGTAAGATAAAGATATTTCGAAGTAGGCATAGGAAAATTACAGTTTTGTTCTACTGAAGTAAGTTGTTCTGGCAGTATCGGTTTATCTGCTTTTAATAGCTTGGCAACCTCTACACGAAATACGATACTATGGTCTTTAGCATCAATATTTTGATCAGCACTCGTATCATTAAGATAGTGTGCAAAATAGAGATATTTACTATCATCACTAAAACGAGAATAACTGCTTAAACCTGGTAATGCTATGGGGAATGGTCCAAATTGCAGACTATTTTTCAAATCATAAATATAGATTCCACTCTTAATTTTCTCTTTTTTATGTTGATGAAAAACTATATATTGTCCATTAGGAGAAGCTGAGGGTGCAGTAATATTACCACTCATTAGTACCTTTTTTATTTTGGTATATATATCTATAATAATCAATTGAGATAAACCTGACATCATAGATTGTTTGATATATCCTAGCTCTCTTGAATTTATCCAAAAGGGTGAGTGTTCTCTTGCTGTATAGTCACTGAGAGATATTACTTTATCTTCTTTATCTAAAGGATAAAGAGATATATCCCCTTGTGCATCATTATGAAAGCTTGTCATCGCTAACCAACGATTATCTGGAGAGATTGCAGGGTCTTTTGCATCTGTATTTGGATTAAGTAGCCGTTTACTCTTACCAGTTTTCAGATCTTGCATATAGAGTTGTGAGATTCGATTTTCATTACGAGTAAAATAGAGTATATTCTTTTCACTTTGTAAGCTACTTTGATAGTTATCCGAAGGTCCAACAGTAACTTTTTCCAATGATAAGAGTCTATTATTTCGCCAATCACTTGTACTAGCTAGTAGTTCAGAGGAGAGTGCTGTTAGTATTAAGAACATTCTATATTTTCTATTAAGAGAACCCATTATCATATCCACCTATTTATTTTGAGTTGAACTCTTAGTCGAGAACTCACCATTGAGTATCTTAAAAGCTCTATCTTCTCTTTTACTATCATTAACATCATGAAGAGGGATTGGACCTTTATGCAATTTAAGGCGTTTCTCCACCTGTGGCCACTCTCCAGCTGATTCAGATTCCATAATGGTATGTCTATCTATTAAAATTACTTCAACTGAGGGGGAGAGACTACAACCACTTAGTAGTATATATGTTATGAGTGCTAATGCTCTATATTGTATTATCATCTTATTACTCCTTCAACGGTAACTGATTAATCTGGTTGAGTGTATCAGCAGAAAATCTTTCAATAAGAGGAGAAAGTGGTAATCCCCTAATTGTAATAGGGTTACTAAGTAGTGATAAAGAGACACTTAAATTGAGTAATCCCCCATCCATTTTAATAACAACTGACTCTGGATGAGCATACCCAAGTGCATCTCGAACTTGATCTAGTTGTGTATCTTTATGCTCTGGATCAAGTAGTTCAAGAAGTTGAAGTAATTGGCTTTGACTAATATCAGTTATATCGATCTGTCCCTGCAATAAGCGTTTTGAGAAATCAAATTCCAGAGCTATTCTAGCACTTATAGGTGCTGATTCAAACTGATTACTATCTTTGAGAATTTGGCGTAAATCAACTTGAGTAACACGCATTAATAGACCAAAACTCCAAGCTTTAGGAGCTGTATTGAGATACAGTTCTCCAGTAATATGACCACCAAATAGTTTCATATTGAACTGTTGTAACTGTATTAGATTCTGTTCAATAGGAATCATCGCTTGTATCGGACCAACTGTCATATCAGCAATTTTTAGAGTTTTAATACTCAAATTTTCTTGATTATTAAGATAGGGTTCAATACGATTAAAATCAACTCTTTGAAATGGATCGGTTTTGAGAAGATATTCAAAGCTAATATTTCCATCTTTATGTAATATAATCTCTTCATCAATATGAAATCTTCCATTAATACCTGATACAAAAAGCTCCTTAGATTGTAGAGAAAGATTATCAAAAATCATCTCACTTTGTAATGATAGCCATTTTGATTCTAATAATCTCATCTGCCATGGAATACTCAATTTTCCAGACCCTGAGAGTGGTGGGAGTGGTGATTTAAAGAGTTTATCTCTCAGCTGAAATGTAGTTTGACCCTTTATATCACTATTTTTTCCATCAAGAGAAGCTGATCCACTTAGCACTTGTTCTAACCATCTATCTCCAAGTGAAAACTTTAGTTGTTGTAAATCTAAATTGTTAGCATCTTGATTTACTGCTCCATCAACTGATAGTGATAGAGGTAAAAGTAAAGATGATAGTTCTATATGTGGTTTTTTATCTGAAAGTAGTGTAACTTTACTACCATTACTTTCAATATTAGCTACGATAGCATTAGGCTTTATCCCATGATTAGCATCTGCTAAAATTCCTAGAGAAACTTGTTCTAAATGAAGTTTATCAACAACTGTAAAATCTTCTATATTGTAAGTAGCATCTAACAAAGCTCTCTTCTCTTGCCATTTTATAGTATGTTTAAATCTTAGTGGCTTAGGGATTAATATCTGAGCATCTCTATTTTTACCATACTGTTGTAATGTTCCATTGAACTTTACTTTAGTATTCAGCCCTTTAAGTTGAGAGGGATTCAATAATTTGACAGTTTTAAAAGGGTGAACAAGATTTATATTTAACTGATTTTGTAGATGAATATTACCAATTTTTTCAAGAGGTTCTAGTTGAGGTAAAAATGATTTTAATTTTGTATCTGCATAAATATCCCACCAACTGTTCAATGAAAAAGATTTAGATTTATCAATAAGATGGAGATTATATTTTATGAAAGGTTTATTATTTAGAACTATATTCGCTTTTGAATGGATATTACTAAATGACTCATTAAAACTATTGTCAATCCAAAAATTAAGCGCTAAAGGCTTTTTGAGTGGTGGATAAAAAATACCTTTACTCTGCATTGAAATTTTACTTTTATAGTGTGCTGAACTGCTATGTGATAATAATAGTTGTGTTTTTAATGGACCCTTTATTTTAAGTGAACCTTGCTTGGGTGGCGATAGTTGTTTTAATGTAAATTTCAAATCACTCTTAAATGGCATTTTGGTATGTTGTGACCAATTCACATCTAAAGCATTATCCTTATGATGTGTTACCTGCACTTTACCTTTTATATCTAAATTAATATCACCTACCCTATTAAGTGGTTCTAGCTCTTTGACATAGTGATTAAGTGATTGAGGAAGATTTAACTCTATCGATGGATTTAACAAAAGATTATGTGCTTGGTTATTTACATTTAAAGAGAGGTTTAGAATAGGTTTTAATTTATTAAGTTTCAGAGTTGTGGCTAACTGTGCCTCTCTAAACTTTAAGTCTGAAACAAATGATAGTTGATGATTTATTATTGATAATGGTTTTAACACAAAAGGTGTATTTAACTTTTTGAGATTAAGGTCACTATTCATTAAAATTTTATTGTTTTCAAACTCTCCTTTAAGTTGCCATTTTTGCTCTTCAATAGAAAGCTTCATCTTTCCTTGTTTGAACTTTAAATCTTCAATATTAAACTGTTGAAAAAGTTCAGCTTGTGGGTGTTGCCAATTTAGTTTACTTATATTTTCATCACTCTCTAAAATCACTTTTGTATTCAAATTTAGATTATAATTAGGTGTAGCAATAAGTGATAAATCTTGTTTTTTTAAAGTAACTTTCATAGGTTTTAAATCAACTTTAGATCTGTTTTGTACGGCTACTTTATTAAGTGCATTTGCAATTTTAGTGATAGAGCCTTGAAGGTTTAATTGTAAGTTGAGAGGGTCAATACCTATATAAGTATCGTTAATCTCAGCATAGGAGTTTGAAGTAAGAAAATTTTGCTGTAAATCCCATTGTAAATTTGTATTTGTTGGATTAAAAAGTTCACTTGTCCCTTTAAGGTTTAACCTAAACTTTAACTCTTCCAAATCTAGTATAACTTTTTTACCTGCTTCATTATGAAAAAGATTAGTTTCACCACTAGCGAGTGTAAACTCGATAGGTTTTAACTCTAATAGTAGATTTTTAGCACTCTTTTTTATCTGCCATTTTATTTGAGTATCTATCATTGGATGCATTAAGAGTTTCGTTTTATCTTTTGCATTTTTCAGTAACTCTAAAGTGCTATTATCCATACTAAATGCCATCGTCCCATGAAGTTCTGAACTACTCCACAGTACAGAACTATTAAAGGCAACTTTACCTTTATAATGCACATTCTGTTCTTGTGAATATAGCTGTAAATCTATATTTATGGGTGTTATCTCTAATTTATTTAGATTAAATTCAATGGGTGGTGTGCCAATAAGATTTATCAGCTCTTTATGAGATAAACTCGATGCTTTATCTTCACTTGTAGGCTCTTGATGAGATGATTTTTTAAGTGGTAAATGAGCATTTAGTGTTAAACCATCGAAAGAAAGCTCATTAATTACAATACGTTTATCTATAAGTTGCCAAATGTCATAACGTAGGTGTAATGTTTTAAGTCCAAGAGCTATTGTTTCATTGCTGTCTATATCCACTTTTTTTAAAGAGAGATTATTGAGGTAAAGATGACCAAATAGATCAAAACGAAATTGTTCTATTTGAACATCAAAACCACTTTTTTCTTTGATGAGGGGTTGAAGATAGGGGATAAGTTTCTGTTCTATTATAGATGATTGCAACCCAAAATAGACTGCCATAAGCAAGAGTAAAAGGGTTGTAAATAAAAATAGTAGAAATTTCAAACTTATAAAAAAAAATTTAAATAACATAATAGCCTTTAATTATTGATAGCCCCTGCATTAATCCACTCTGTTAATTCAGTACGAAGAACACTGTCTATATCTGCATGATTTGAATCATGAATGTTAAAAGCAGTTGTACAGTTGTGATTATTTTGCATAGCATCACTATCTTCTTGTGTTAATGCTGCCATAAGTGTTGATCTACTAGCATCTCCAGCTGTAATAAAAGGTAAAGAGGCACTACAATCTGAAGTTGTATACCAATTTGGATAATCAGATTTCTTTTTTCCTACTAAACTTTCTACAAATAACTGTGATGTAGACATATCTGGTCCATCTGCTTCTTGACCATTTGGAGAGTGACATAATATACATCCATCTAGTTTTGAGTAAAATGAAGAAAGTTTAGGAGTTTCTGAAGTTTCTTCATCCGTATCACCCCCACATCCAGACATTATTAAAAGTGACAACGATACAATAACAAGTTGAGTAAAATACCTAGAAAACATAGAAATACCTCTTTTTTTTAATTTAATTTAGATAATTATAACGCTTTATTTCTTCTAGTAGGCAATAAATTTCAATCAATAAAATTTATCTCCTTTTAGTTATAATAGCTAAATAAAATATTTCAAGGTCTATATAATGAAAAATATATCCATAAAGATACAAGTGTTATTATTAGTGATTATCTCTTTAATCATTATGTCAACGATTCTTACATACGAATCAATTGAATCAAGTAAAGATGCTCTTATGAAAAAGAGCTATGCTGGTTTATCCTCCACAAGGGATTCAAAAACTCAACAGATTCAGAACTTTTTTGAAGAGAGAATAGCTGATATAAATGTTTTGACTCATAGTGAAAATGTTGAGGGCTTAGTAAAAGATCTTATTGAACTTGAAAATTTAATCTCAGTAGATCCAAAAGGACCATACCCTATTGCTAATCCATTAGTAAAAAAAGTAATAGATTTACATGAGGAATATTTTCAAAAATATCTTCAAGAGTATGGTTATTATGATATATTGCTAATAGATCAAGCTGATGGTCATGTTATATATACGGCTACTAAAGAGTCTGATTATGGGGCAAATTTAATAACTGGTAGTTTAAGCAACAGTAGTCTTAGTAAAGTTTTTAAAAAGGTGAAAGAATTAAAAAGAGTTGTGTTTGTAGATATGGCTCGTTATGCTCCATCTGCTGATGCTCCTGCTATGTTCTTGGGTGCACCTGTTATTGATGATAAAGGTCACTTTAATGGAATTTTAGTACTTCAAATCTCTGATGCAGCAATCAATAAAATCATGCAATTTAGAAAAGGTTATGGAGAGAGCCAAGAGGATTATTTAGTTGGTCAAGATAAAATTATGAGAAGTGATAGTTTCTTAGACCCTAAAAATCACTCACTAAAAGCTTCATTTGCAAATCCATCTACTGGTAGTTGTGATACAGAAGCTAGTAAAAATGCTTTAAGTGGTAAATCAGATACTAAAATAGTGACAGATTATAATGGTAATCCTGTTTTATCTTCTTATGCACCAATAAAAATTGGTCAAGATTTACATTGGGCAATATTAAGTGAAATAGATGAAGCAGAAGTTTTAATAGCTCCAAATAGCATTCGAAATTCTTTAATTATCTATGCTTTTATTATTGCATTAATAGTTATTATTATCACTTATTTTCTTGTATCTGCAAGTGTTATTAAACCATTAAATAGTTTTAAAGCAAAAATATTGGAGATCTCTTCCAATCATGATTTAGTTCAAAGAGTAGATACAGATGCTCCTCAAGAGATTATGGAGATGGGTGAAAGTTTCAATACTCTACTCAATTCTTTACAAGAACTCATAGCAACTTCTAAAAACTCTTCAACTGAAAATACTTCTATTTCTCATGAGCTTTCAACTACAGTCATTAGCGTTGGAGGTAATGTTGAAAATTCAGTTGTTATGGTTAATGAAGCGACAGGTATAGCTAAAGATGTTCAATTTGAAATAATTAATGCTATCTCAGATGCTCAAGGATCTAAAAATGATATTATTAAAGCAAATGAAAATTTAGCAACTGCCAGAGATGACATTATCTCTTTAACATCAAAAGTTCAAATAACTGCAGAAATGGAAATAGAACTTGCTCAAAATATGGAAACTCTTGCACAAGATGCAAGTGAAGTTAAAAATGTATTAGTAATTATAGGTGATATAGCAGACCAAACAAATTTACTAGCTTTAAATGCAGCTATTGAAGCAGCTCGTGCAGGGGAACATGGTCGTGGCTTTGCAGTTGTTGCTGATGAAGTTAGAAAACTTGCAGAAAGAACTCAAAAAACTTTAGCAGAGATAAATGCAACGATTAGTGTTGTTGTTCAGTCTATCGGTGATGCTTCTACTAATATGAATAAGAATTCTAAAGAGATACAAGATTTAACTACTATTGTTCAAGGTGTTGAAGATAGAATTAATGCTACCGTTAATATAGTAAATGAAGCAGTTAATGCAAGTAACAAAACAGTAAAAGACTTTGAAAATACTGGTAAAAGTGTTGAAGTAATTGTAGGTAAAGTTGAAGAGATAAATAGATTATCATCGACAAATGCAAGAAGTGTTGAAGAGATAGCAACAGCAGCTGAACATCTTAATGAACTTACAAATGAATTAAACACAAAACTTGAAACATTTCATACATGAGAAAAGAGATAAATTTTAAAGCAAATACAAATTTTTCTCCAGCTGGTGACCAACCTCAAGCCATAAAAGAGTTAAGCGAATCAATCCTAAAAGGTAACCGTTACCAAACCCTAGAGGGTGTAACAGGTAGTGGTAAAACATACACTATGGCTAAGGTTATAGAAAATGTTAAGATGCCTACTATTATTATGACGCATAACAAAACTTTAGCAGCACAACTCTACTCTGAATTTCGTGGTTTCTTTCCTAATGCTCACGTTGAGTATTTTGTGTCCTATTATGATTATTATCAACCCGAAGCGTACATTCCTCGTCAAGACCTTTTTATAGAAAAAGATAGTGCTATAAATGATGAGTTAGAGCGTATGCGTTTGAGTTCTACTGCAAACTTGCTCTCCTATGATGATGTTATAGTTATCGCCTCTGTATCGGCTAACTATGGTTTAGGTGACCCCGAAGAGTATCTTAATATGGTGCAAGTTCTGGAAGTTGGCGATGAGATAAATCAAAAAAAATTACTTTTGCGTTTAGTGGAGATGGGATATTCACGAAATGATAGCTATTTTGATAGTGGACATATTCGTGTGAATGGAGAAAGTTTAGATATTTATCCACCCTACTTTGAACAAGAAGCTATTCGCATAGAGTTTTTTGGAGATGAGATAGAAGCTATCTATACCTTTGAAGTGATAGATAATAAACGCCTTGAAGAGCATAAAAAATTTACAATATACGCAACATCTCAATTTAGCGTTTCACAAGAGAAGATGGCAGTTGCGATGAAGAGAATTGAAGAGGAACTTGATGAGCGACTTGCATATTTTACAGAGCAGGGAAAACTTTTAGAACATCAGCGTTTAAAACAGCGTGTTGAGTTTGATTTGGAGATGCTAGAGACTACTGGAATGTGTAAGGGTGTCGAGAACTATTCACGTTTACTTACAAATAAAAAAGCTGGTGATGCTCCTTTTACTTTACTAGATTATTTTGCTCAACGTAATAAAGATTATCTCGTTATCGTAGATGAATCACACGTTTCACTTCCCCAATATCGTGGAATGTATGCAGGAGATAGAGCAAGAAAAGAGGTTTTAGTTGATTATGGTTTTCGTTTACCCTCTGCTTTAGATAATCGTCCTTTAAAAGCCGATGAATATATAAATAAAGCCCCTCACTATCTTTTTGTTTCAGCAACTCCAGCTGAATATGAGTTAGAGATGTCAAGTGTTGTAGCCAAACAGATTATACGACCAACAGGACTTCTTGACCCTCTCATAGAGATAAAAACATCAGATAATCAAGTAGAAGATATTCACGATGAGATAAAAAAAGTGACTCCAAAAAATGAGAGAGTTCTTATAACAGTTTTAACTAAGAAGATGGCAGAAGCTCTCACAAAATATCTAGCAGATTTAGGGATAAAAGTTCAATATATGCACTCTGATATAGATACAATAGAGCGTAATCAAATCATAAGAGCTTTACGTTTAGGGGAGTTTGATGTTCTTATAGGGATAAATCTTTTAAGAGAGGGTCTTGATTTACCAGAAGTAAGTTTAGTTGCTATTTTAGATGCTGATAAAGAGGGTTTTTTAAGAAGTGAAACAGCTCTTGTTCAAACTATTGGACGTGGCGCTAGAAACTCTAATGGTCGAGTTATTTTATATGCAAATAAGATAACAGGTTCGATGCAAAGAGCGATGGATAAAACAGATGAAAGACGTAAAATTCAAGAGGCTCATAATAAAAAGTACAGTATCACTCCCACTACCACTATTAGAAAACTAGATGAAAATTTAAAAGTAGATGACCATGGAGATTTATATCAAAAACATAAAAAGATGGATAAGATCCCAGTATCGGAAAAGAAAGCTATAACTAAAGAGTTGATGCTTAAAATGAAAGTAGCTGCTAAAGAGTTGAACTTTGAAGAAGCAGCACGGTTACGTGATGAGATTATGAAAATTAAGAAAATGTAATATAAACTATTACATTTTAATTTATATATAGATATAATCAAATTAGTAAAAATTCACTTATATTAATGGAAATATCCTATGAATAAACTCTTTATAACTACTTTTATCCTTATAATATCTCTCAATGCACAAGACCTAAAGTCTACTATTAATGGTATTTTAGAAACAAATCCTATTCTTTTAGAAAGTTTAAAAAATTATAACGTTACTAAAGAGGAGATAAACATTGCAAAGTCTGGTTTTTATCCTAAACTTGACTTGACTTTAGGTGTAGGATTTGAAAAAACTGTAAAAACTAACTCCCCTGTCCAAACCGACAGCTCTGCAAATTTCAACACTTATCAAAGCTTATTAAAATATACACATAGTCTATTTAAAGGTTTTCAAACAACTTATCAAGTTAAAGAGCAAGAAAACAGAACTCTTTCATCTGCTTATAGTTATATAGAAAAAGTAAATGATACCTCTTTTAATCTAGTCAACAGTTATATCGAAATAATGAGAAATATTGAACTCCTAGAAACAAAGAGTGAAAGTGTAGTAATAGATGAAGATATATTAAAAAAAGTAGAAAAACTGTATGAAGCTGGATTAACAAATCTCTCAGAAGTAAATAAAATAGAATCATCCCTTGCTCTTGCTAAATCAAATAAAGTTGTTCAAGAAAATACACTTTTAAATACTACTTATAATATGCAAAACTTTTTAGGGTATTATCCAGATATAAGTACAATGAGTTCGCCAGATTTGAATATTACACTTCCTACAAGCTTAAATGAAGCGATACAGTATGCTATACAAAACAATCCCTCTATTCTAGTAAGTAATTATAATATAAAATTAGCTCAAGCATCACATAAAATCGAAAAATCAAATCTATATCCCCATATAGATATGGAAATCTCTCAAGCTATCAATAATAATTTAAATGGTGTAGAAAATACTAATAACTCTTTTTCTGCAATGATATTTTTAAAATATAATCTCTTTAACGGTTTTTCTGATTCATCAAATATACAAAAAAAGATTAGTAAAATACATGCAGAAATTGCAATGAGAAACCAGTTAAAAGATAAAGTAATTGAAGAGTTAAGTCTTTCATGGACAGCGTATGAAAAATTGAGTGAACAGTTAGTTCATTTAGAAAAATACCAAAAATTTTCTCTTAAAACATTAACTTTATACTCTAAAGAGTATGATTTAGGACGTCGTTCACTTTTAGACCTTTTATCTGCTCAGAACGATTTTATAGGTTCTAAATCTCAAATAATAGATGCTAAATATGATATTTTATTTGCTAAATATAGAATTTTAGATGCTTTGGGTACATTAGTTAGCACTATTATAGGTTCAGACACTCCTATATATTCCAAGGTTGGACTTCACACATCAAATAATAATATAAAAGATAGTTTAAATATCTATTTGGACCAAGATAATGATTTAATTACAGATAATAACGACTTATGTACTAACTCTCCATCTCATGAACTTAAAAATATCTATGGCTGTAAACTTGATGATCAAGATATAGTTCAGATTGAAAGATATACAGCATTTGAATTTTCAAAAGATGAAGATAATATCTCTAAAGAAACACTTTTTAGAGTAAAAAGTCTTATCCATCAGTTAAGTGATTATGGTTTAGAGAATATTAAATTTGAAATATTAGCTAATGCAAGTTATGAAAATCTATCTCAAGATAGGTTGATAGAGCTATCTCAAAAAAGAGCAGATATAATCACAAAAATATTTATAGATGCAGGTATAGAGAGTTCAAATATTACAACTTATATCAACTCTAATAAATCAAAACTCTTTTTAAATGATAACACTAAAAATAATCGTGTCGATATAATCGTTAAAAAAATGAAAACAAAGAAGTAATATATGTTAATAACAAGTGCCGATAACCTTAGAATGGACGCCCTACTGGACTGTTTAGTTCTTTTTACTAAACTTTATCATAAGCCCTATTCAGCAGAAGCAATTACAGCAGGATTACCCATAGAACCAGGGGCTGAATCTCCTGAACTTTTTTCTATAAACAATGCAAAGGGACTTTTTTCACGTGCAGCAGAGCGTGCTGGATTAAAATCATCGCTTTTACGTCGTCCTCTTTCTCAAATCTCTCCTTTACAACTTCCAATGATTGTTCTTTTATCAAATCAAAGTGCTTGTATATTAGATAAATTTAATGAAGACCAAACACAAGTAAAAATAATTATGCCTGCTGAAGAAGCTATCGAACAGTGGGTAGATGTTGAAGATTTAGAAGATGAATATATCGGCTTTGGTTTTATGGTTAAAAAAGCTTTTGAGTATACAGATGAAAATTCAAGAACTCTTCATCTTCAACAAAAACATTGGTTTTGGAGTACACTTAAACTTTCACTACCTGTTTATAAAGATGTTTTAATCGCTTCACTTTTGATAAATCTTTTTGTACTAGCCTCCCCTCTTTTTACTATGAATGTATATGATAGAGTTGTACCAAACAATGCTATCGAAACTCTTTGGGTCTTTGCAATAGGTGTTTCCATAGTCTATATACTTGATACATTTTTAAAATTCACCCGAACATTTTTACTTGAAAGTGCTGCTAAAAAAAGTGATATTATTATGTCTTCTATCATTTTTGAAAAAGTTTTAAATCTTAAAATGGAAAATCACCCCTCATCAGTAGGCTCTTTTTCTAGTAACTTAAAAGATTTTGATTCTATTCGAAGTTTTTTAACAAATGCTACTATGGCTGCTGTTATCGATCTGCCCTTTGCTGTTATCTTTTTAATTGTTATCGCTTATATTGGTGGTGCTATCGTTTTAATCCCATTAACTACTATGTTTTTTATTCTTAGTTATGCTTTTTTTATCAAAAAACCCTTACGAGACAGTATAGAGAGTACCCATGAAGCTAGTGCTAAAAAAAGTGCTATTCTTATAGAAACTCTTAGTAATATTGAAACATTAAAAACATTAGGAACACTTAGCCAAGTGCAATATAAATGGGAAGAATCAACAGGAGAGATAGCAGGTAAAAGTTTAAAATCTCGTATGATTTCATCCTCTATTCCGACTATTACACAGTTGCTTATTCAACTTAATACCGTGATGATTATCGTGTATGGTGTATACCAAATATCTGATTTTAACCTCTCGATGGGTGGATTAATCGCTATTGTTATTTTAACAGGTAAAACTCTTGCACCGATGGGACAAGTTGCTGGACTTATGACAAATTATGAAGACACTCTAACATCTTACAATACTCTCAATGATATTATCTCAAAAACAAGTGAAAGACCAGCAGGAAAACAGTTTGTATCACGCCCAGATTTTAGTGGTCTTATAGAGTTTGTCGATGTAACATTTTCATATCCAGATACAGAGATTCCTGCTATTAAAAATGTCTCTTTTGTTATACAGCCTGGGGAACACGTAGCGATTATCGGTCGTATCGGTTCTGGTAAAAGTACCATCGCTAAACTTATACTTGGTCTGTATGAACCAGATAGTGGACAGATTCTTATAGATGGTATAGATTTAAAACAGATAGACCCAGCGGATCTGCGGACAAATCTTAGTTATGTTTCTCAAGATATTACCCTCTTTCGTGGAACAGTAAAAGATAACATTACATTTAGAGCAACCCATGCAAGTGATGGTGCTATGATTAGAGCAGCTCAAATCAGTGGTACTGCTGAATTTATAAAAAAACATCCACGTGGTTATGAGATGCCTATTGGTGAACGAGGTCAAGGGCTTTCGGGTGGACAACGTCAAAGTATTGGGATTGCTAGAGCTTTCTTACTTGAAGCACCTATTATGATGATGGATGAACCTAGTAATGCTATGGATCAGATTACAGAAGCAAAACTCCTTCAAAGTTTATCAATAAACCTTAAAGGACGTACAGCACTATTTGTAACACAGAAGATGACACTACTTAATATTGTACAACGAGTTATAGTTATGAATGATGGTAAAATCTTTATAGATGCACCAAAAGAAGATGCTTTAAAACAGTTACAAGGAGGTTCAAGTAATGCGCAACAATAAAAAAAAGATGGAATATACTGAAAAAGATTATGAATTTATGAATAGTCTGAGTGCTGCGGTACTCAATCGAACTCCATCAAATGTAAGTAGAGTTTTAAGAATTTGGCTTATTAGTATTGTTATTGCTATTATATGGGCTTCACTATCTGAAATAGATGAGATAACAAGAGGGAATGGAGATGTTATTCCTTATGGAGAAAATCAAGTTATTCAAAATTTAGAGGGTGGTATCGTTGAAGCTATTTTAGTACAAGAGGGACAAAAAGTAAAAGTTGGCGAAGTTATCTTAAAAATCAGTAATGCAAAATCAACGACAATATCCCTTACAAATAGAATGAAATATCAAGAACTAGAAGCAAAAAAAATAAGACTCTATGCAGAAGCATATCAACGTGATTTTCAAACTATACAAACTGATGATAGAGTTATGAAAAAACAGATACAGCTATCAAAAGAACTTTACTACTCAAATCAACTAGAGTTCCAAGCAAAAGATAGAGCATTAAAAAATCAGATTGAGCAAAAAAAGCAGGAGTATAAAGAAGCCCGTGCAAAGATTAGAACACTTAAAAAATCTTTAGAGTTTGTTATAGAAGAGATTGCTATGACTGCTCCAATGGTAAGACAAGGGATAAAATCTAAAGTTGATTTTTTGAAACTTAAACGTGAAGCTAATGGTATTGAAAATGATATTGAAGCATCTTCACTATCACTTCCAAGATTAAAATACTCTATTCAAGAGTATAGAGAAAAAAGAATAGAATCTAAACAACTTTTTATGAATAATGCAAAAAAAGAACTCAATGAAGTAACAGCAGAGATGGCAAGAGTAAAAGCACAACAGATAGAGTTTACAGATAAAGTAGATAGAACAATGGTTCAATCTCCTGTAAAAGGTATTGTTCAAAAACTTTTTGTTCATACTGTTGGTGGTGTTATAAAACCAGGGGCGGACTTAGTTGAGATAGTACCTACAAACAATAAGCTATTTTTAGAGATAAAAATTAAACCAAGTGATATAGCATTTATTCATCCTGGTGCAGAAGCAAAAGTAAAAATATCAGCGTATGATTATGCTATTCATGGTGGATTAATAGGTAAAGTTGTAAATATATCTCCAGATACAATTACAGATAAAAAAGATAATACTTTTTATCTTATTCATATTAAAACTGACAAAAATTATTTAGGTTCAAAAGAACATCCATTAAAAATTATTCCAGGAATGACAGCTAGTGTTGATATTGTAACAGGTAAAAAAACTATTATGGAATATATCTTAAAACCAATTTTAAAATCAAAACAATATGTTTTTTCGGAGAGATAAAATGCAAATTATATTTTTTAGTACAGATATGGATACTACCGATGAGTTTCAAAAAAGACATAACATAACAGATATGCAATCTTGTTATGATTTGGATTCTTTTCAAAAGAAGATAGATAAGTATCAATCTTCTATTATCATTATAGACTACGATACAGTAGCAACAAAACTCAACAAACTAATCTCATCAAACACTCTTCCTAGTAAAGTTATCGTTCTGGAAAGAACACCTGAGATAGCTACTGGAAAAATGTTAATTTCTCATAATATTAAAGCTTATGGAAATATCAAGATGTTAAATATCCACTATATTCAGATTATTCAAGCAGTTGAAAATTCTAAAGTATGGACATATCCAGAACTAACTATGGCACTTATTAAAACAAGTAAGCAACCATCTATAAGTGAAGAGTCTACTAAAATTATAGATAAAAGATTAACAGATAAAGAGAAAGAGGTTGTCTATCTCATTTTAGAAGGTTTAACAAATCTTGCTATCTCTTCTAAACTTGATATTACAGTACGAACTGTTAAGGCTCATATTAGTTCCATTTTTAGTAAACTTCATGTTAGTGATCGGATTTCTTTGGTTTTGCTTTTAAAATAACACTTTTTTTTTATTTACTCAATAGACCAAAAATTAATTTTGGTCTATCATTATTTCAGTATTTATCTCTAGTGTAAGTGTTTGATCATCAACACCCATCACTTCTTGATTAGTAATACCAATTTCAGCATCCGTTTTAAAATCACCGAGTGTCCACTCTGAACTACTTTCTTCAGTCACTAAGTCTGACGTCTCTTCTATACTATTACTTTCATCTAAAACATTTTCATTATTATCAAATAAAACATCATTTAAATTTAAAGATATATTCTCTGTATTTACATTTGTTTGAGATTCACTACTTGGTATATTTTCCATAGCAGTAAAATCAATATTTATCTCATCAGAAACTAACATAGTTAATGTTTCACTTTCCGTTTCAACAGTCTCAATCTCCTCTTCAGAAACTGTACTATCTGTCAAATCAGAAGTAGTACCATCCTCTAAAGTTACACTCTCAAAGTTTGTAAACAAATCTTTAACACCATCATCCCAATCTGCTTGAGATACATCTGTTAAGACTAATTTATCAGTTCCTTCTCCACCATCAAACTTAGCACTTGTACCATGTAAATTATCTTGTATAGTTAATGTATCATCACCTGTTCCTAAATCTACACTACCATTATATCTACTACTTACATCATCAAGAGTAACACTATCATCACCACTACCTGTCTCTATTGTTCCATCTTCTTCTATTCTACTTATATTTACAGTATCAGCACCCTCACCTGTATTTATTGATGAATCATTTCTCATTGTTCCTTTTACAGTAACAGTATCATCTCCTGTATCAGTATTAACAGTAGCTGTTTCATTAGAATCACCTAAATCATCATTAATAGTTACTGTATCGTTACCTGTACCAGTATTTAAAGTACCATTGTCAAAATCATCTCCGACAGTTACTGTATCGTTACCTGTACCAGTATTAATTGTACTATTACCTTCTATATCATCAGTAATATTTAGTGTATCATCACCACCATTTGTATCTAAATTTTCATCTATAATATTATCTACATTGATAACATCATCTTTATCACCATATACAATCTCATCATCTTTTAAAGTATAAGTATTCCCATCACTTAATGTTACAGATTCAAAATTTGTAAAGTTTTCATGTATTCCAGCATCCCAATGCTCTTTATCTACATT
>Ga0256842_1000710_pt1 | contig 28935 bp, 29 predicted proteins | sample 4559240metaG_FD_185973 | JGI IMG/M metagenome (GOLD analysis project Ga0256842, IMG submission 185973) | Hydrothermal vent microbial communities from Guaymas Basin, Mexico - 4559-240 | ecosystem: Environmental > Aquatic > Marine > Hydrothermal vents | place: Mexico: Guaymas Basin | collected... | reverse complement strand
TATCATGGAGATATTTACTATGATGGCAGAAAAGCAATCACATTTTACGATTATGAACTAAAAAAAGTTATAATTCTAAATAAAAATAAAATTCAAGGTCAATACTAAATGAAACATATTTCTTCAATTGCCAGTGGTGTCGTGTTAGGAACTGCCGGTGTTTTCATGATGAGTACACTTACAGGGTGTGAACAAAAGCAAGAAGCACAAAATAAATTTTTGGTTATAGAACAACAGCCAAATGGAAAATATAAAGTAGTAGAAGATATGCCAACAGAAGGTCCTTCTCGTGCAATTATCAGAGAACGTGATGCAGATGGAAGAGTCACAGAGCGTTTTATGAATGAACAAGAGATGAAAGAGTTGGCCCAGCAAGAGTACCAAAAAGTAGAAAATGGTACAAGTGAAACACTTCAAGACAATTCAGGAAGTACCGGAATGGGTCTTGCCGGTACTATTTTAGCCGTAGCAGCCGGAAGTTTACTAGGCAATATGATAGGCAATGCGCTTATGAACAACAAAAGATTCTCAAAAAATGCAAGCAGTGTAAACAAAAGTGCATACAGTCGTTCAGCAGCAGGAAAAGCAGCCAGAAGTTCTTCACGCAGTCGAAAAAGTTTTTTTGGCGGAAGTTCAAGAAGTTCCAGTTACGGCAGAAGCAGCGGCGGATTTTTCGGAGGCTAAACCACTTTTCAAAACCCAGGTTTTCAAAGATCTAAACCGCTTTTCGGAACCTAGGTTTTAACCTAGGCCTTAAGCTTTAAAAGCACAAAGCCCACACTGAAGTACGGGTTCCGAAAAAGCCGTTTAACTTAATGGCATTGAGGTTTTAACCTGGGCTAAAATTTCACATAATCAGAGAAAAAAAATGATAACAACACAAAAACTAAACCCAATAGATGATGTAACCTTAGAAGAAATAGGTTTTACATGGCACACAGATACTGACGGCAGCAAATATGTAAGTGATGAACTTGTAGAAGTTACACAAGAAGAAGCTGAGGCCTACTACGAAGCAGCAAATACCATTTATGATATGTATGTCCAAGCCGCCGAGTATGTCATAGACAATGATCTGTTTTTCGATTTAGGCATCCCATTTAATCTTATAGAAACAATCAAAAAAAGTTGGGAAAATGATGTGCATTGGCATATTTACAGCCGTTTTGACTTAGCCGGTGGTATTGATGGACAAGATATTAAACTTATAGAATTTAATGCCGACACACCTACCGCACTTTTTGAAACTGCTCTGCTTCAATGGGCGATTTTAAAATCAAACAACATGGATGAAGAGCGTCAATTTAACAATGTTTATGAAGCTATAAGTGAAAATTTTAAAAGGCTCATCACCCTTTTTGATGATACAGACAAATTTGAAGAACTGTATAACGGCTGGAAAATACTTTTTTCTTCTGTTGAAGGCAATGATGAGGAAGAAGCAACTACAAAACTACTACAGCAAATGGCGACAGATGCCGGATTTGTTACAAAATTTGAGTTCTTACAAAATGTACGCTTTGATGAAGATGGCATATACGATACAGATGATATAAACTATGAGTACTGGTTCAAACTCTATCCGTGGGAAGATATAGCGATTGATGAACCAGAACTCGCTACAACACTGACAAATATCATTCAAAATCAAAAAGCCATCATTTTAAATCCGGCATATACGCTACTTTTTCAGTCAAAAGGAATGCTGGCAATTTTGTATGAACTTTTTCCAGATTCTCCTTATTTGCTAAAAACTTCTTTTGAACCATTAAAAGGCATCAAACAAGTTGAGAAACCGGTCTTTGGCAGAGAAGGTGCAAACACAAGCATCATTGATGCAACCGGTACTGTAGTAACACAAACACAAGGGCCATATGATAACTATAAAAAAGTATATCAAGAGTATGTAGAGTTTCCAAAAGATGTTCACGGAGCAAAATACCAAGCAGGTGTATTTTTCGCATATGAAGCCTGTGGATTAAGTTTTCGAAAAGGTGGAGATATACTAGACAATATGAGTAAATTTGTAGGACATGTAATAATTTAAATTATACACTTTTTCTTGCACTTCAAAACCCAGGTTTTAACCTGGGCTATGCGACTTTCAAGCCTAACAGGCAAGGTTGAAACCTTGCTTCCGAGAAGCGTTTGAAAACCTTGCTTCCAGAAAAACAGCATTATTTCTTACAACTACCAACTTTCAAATTATCTTTATTTTTTAAAATAAATTTTGGACCGATTCCTTTTACATTTTCTAAATCATTCATATTTTTAAAACAATGAGACGCTCTATAAGCCAAAATAGTATCAGCTTTTTTACTGCCAACCCCTTTTAAACTCATCAACTCACTTTTATCTGCATTGTTAATATCAACAGCACCAAACATAAAACTAAACCCTAGAACCAACATAGCTAAAATCTTCATTTTAACCCCTCTTTTTAAGATGGAGTCAGTATACAATAAAAATTAATATTTTATAATTTTTATTGCAAATTGTCATATATTTAAAATTTAACATTAATACTGTTACTTTACGAAACTTAGAATTTTTCTGGACTATACATTTTAAAAGCCTAAAAGGCAAGGTTACAGAAAAAAATTTTAATTTTTTTCTGAGTCACGTTTTAGCGTTTAAAAGCCTTACTTCCGAAAAAACAGAATAACTCTTCTCGGAACCTAGTTTTAACCTAGGCCTTAAGCTTTAAATGCACAAAGCCCGCACTGAAGTACGGGTTCCAAAAAAACCGCTTAACTTAATGGCATTGAGGTTTCAACCTGGGTAATATATGTACTATTTATCTTCTTCTTTAAACCCACGTATAAATTCCAGAAAAAACACTAAAAATATGGAAAGTATCAAACCAGTTATAAAAGCAACAACAACTATCAGTTTTTTCTTTGGTTTAGCTGGGTAATCATTTGTTAAAATTGAACCTACAATATGAGAATTTTTATAATTATGTGGCAGTAACATTGAGGCCAAAAGATTTTTTTTCTCTTGTAAATCCCAAATTACATTTGTATCCAGGTTGTCTTTTTTATCTTTTAAATCAATCAACTGCAGATTTAATTTTAAAATAAAATCAGACAAGTCTCTTTTTTGCATTAGCTCCAACGCAGCTAGTGTTGGATTTTTATTTTCTATGATTTTGAAATTTTTCTCTATTAATTTTACTTGTTTTGCATAATCATGCAAACTTTTTTTCTGAAGGCTAATTTTATTATCTAAAAGTACAGTCTCTTTGTTTTTAATATTTTTAATCTTTCTCTCAATATTATTTATTTCAAACTTTCGTCGTTCACTTACATCATCAAGTATTTTTTGATGTTTAGCTTGTATGTAGGCAACAACTTTATTTATCTTTTGGGATGCAAGTTTATTTGAGATACCTTCAGCTTTTATGTCTATAAAAGTGTCTTGTTTTTTCGGTACAGTTATAGAAACAATTTTTGCAGATGTATCTTTATCATTTTTATGCATATCAACAAAAATCACATTCAATTCTTTTGTTAATTGCGAAGCGTTATCAAGAAGAACTTTATTATTATTATTATTATTATTATTATTATTATTATTATCTAATTTGTAATTTCCTATCTCGACAATAGCATTAACTTCATAAATAGGCGTTTTACTAAAAGCATATATCGCAGCTAATATAGTTACTAAAAATGTAAATATAATTATAAAATTTTTATGTTTTTTGAGTGTTAAAAACAACTCTCTTAAATTTATTTCATCTTCTTCACAAACTACCGGTGTACATTTATCATTTTGCATATAATACCTTACATGTTTTTTAATAAAATTCTAGCAAAATATACTTAAAATAAACACTCTCTAAACCCAAATTAAAGCCTGACAAGGCAAGGTTGAAACCTTGCTTCCGAAAGAACAAAATAACTCTTCTGTCATGTAACTTTTCTTGCTTTTCGGAACCCAGACTTTAGTCTGGGCTAAATTGCTTTAAAGCCTGACAGGGCAAGGTTGAAACCTTGCTTCCGAAAGAACAGAATAGCTCTTCTGCCATGTAACTTTTCTTGCTTTTCGGAACCCAGACTTTAGTCTGGGCTAAATTGCTTTAAAGCCTTGTCCTCATCTCTTTATTTGTTTGTCTGATGAGTAAACTCTGGCACTATCTCTTTGAGTTTTACCAGCTTGTCTTTACATGTAAGCAGCTCTTGTATATCTGCATTTAGTTCTTCCAAATCATATTGTGTTGGTTTTGCCACGGTTATGGAATCATAGTCTGTTGTACAATCCGCATCATCTATAAGTAACTCTTCATAAAGCTTTTCACCGGGACGAAGGCCGCTAAACTCTATCTGAATATCATCTTTGCCACTAAGTTCTATCATTTTTTTTGCCAAATCTACTATTTTGATAGGCTCACCCATATCAAGTATAAAAATTTCGCCTCCGGTTCCAATGGCACCAGCTTGCAGTACCAACTCACATGCCTCGGGAATAAGCATAAAATACCTTGTAATGTCCGGATGCGTCACTGTAATATTTTGTCCGTTTTGTATTTGAGATTTAAATTTTGGTATTACACTTCCGCTGCTTCCAAGAACATTTCCAAATCTAACGGCTACTATATCTGTACCTTTACCATTAGAATTTTGCGCATAAAGCTCACAAATACGCTTGGTTGTTCCCATCACATTTGTAGGACGAACTGCTTTATCTGTAGATATCATCACAAATTTGTTAACACCATATTTTATAGATGTATCAATGACATTTTTAGTTCCAACTACATTGTTTAGTATGCCCTCATAAATATTTGATTCAACCAAAGGGACATGTTTATATGCTGCGGCATGTATGACAATATCTGGCTGGTGTGTTTTAAATGTCTCTTCCAAAAACTCTTTGTTTACGACACTTTGCATAACAGCCACAGTATCTGTATTTTGCATCTCCTGCTCTATCGCATACAGATTATACTCACTGTGATCTAACAATATTAACTTTTTAGCACCAAACTTCTCACACTGTCTGCATATTTCACTCCCTATACTTCCACCTGCTCCAGTCACTAAAACAGTCTTATTTTGTATAAAAGATGAAATTTTGTCTTTGTCCAAATCTTGTGGATGACGCGTAAGCAAATCCTCAACAGATATATTTTTCAACTGAGTAGTAAAATCTTTACTCTCTAATATTTGATCTATAGATGGTAAAATTTTAATTTTTATAAAGTATTGAGAAAGTTTTTCATATATCTCTTTTATTCTTGATTTTGAAGCAGAAGGCATTGCTATAACAAGGAGATCAAACTTGTTTTGCTCACCTATGATTTTTTTGAGTTTTTCTTTTGAGAGAACTTCGACTGAGTCGATAGAACGCCCTTGAATAATTTTACTGTCATCTACAAAATATTTTACCTTATACTCACTATTTTCAAATTCGCTTTCAAGCTTTATTCCTGCTTTTCCCGCCCCATAAATGACCACTGACTTTGTTTTTTTCACACTGTTTTTATTGATAATATAATAGTAAAAATACATAGCAAAATTTATACTAAAGAGATATAAAAATAGTTCGGAGGCTAAAAATGAAAATCTAAATTTTCCATAAAAAATCGGTAAGTAGACTAAAAACGCCATAATATACACAAAACTTTTTATCAGAAATGTTTTTTGAGAAGCCTTAGACCAAGAAAGAGAGTAATCTTTAAGTATAAAGGTAGATGCTAACATACGAATAAATATAACACTAATAACTACAGTAAAATTAAATGCCATATGAAAAATAAAAAAAGTCCATGCAAAAGTTATAAAACTTAAAATAATTATGACTAAAAAGTTTAGTATCCGTTTATCTATATTCATTTTCTTCCTAAAAAATTGTATATATAATTATAGCAGTATTACTTTCGAAAAAATACATTAATACAGTAATTGCGCGCAGAAGTAAGCAAGCCCAGGTTACAGAAAAAAATTTAGTTTTTTTCTAAGTCACGCTTTAGCGTTTGAAAACCTAGGTTCCGAGAAAAGTCTATCTGCTCTTCGGAAGCAAGGTTTTAACCTTGCCTTGTAGGCTTAAAAGTCGCATAGCCCAGACTAAAGTCTGGGTTCCGAGAAGACTTTATATAATCTTCGGAAGCAAGGTTTTCAAATGCTAAATTTTTTTCTGTAACCTTGCCGATAATGGCATGAGAACTAAAAAGCCTTTATCATAGTGTTATCTCTTCAAAAAGTTCTTTGATAGTTTGCATTTCAACAGTTGTTATAACAGCTAACTTTTCTATAAACCTATCATTCTCTATTGCTCGAATTTGCGTAATAACAGCATCTGAATCTTTGTGCAGTTTATCTCTTTTAGTAATTCTATATCTTATAGGCTGTGAATTATCTACTAAATGTATACTCAACGGTATAATGATTGTTGTAGGATAATCACTATAATTTAAATCATTGTTTTGATACACTACTACAGATCTTATTTTCCCCATCTCATTATTTTTTTTGACAGGGTTTAGATTGACTAGCCAGACATCTCCCTTAGAGACCATCATCTGTAGTCCCTTCAAAATCTTTAAACTCTTTTTTATCTATATCTTTTGTTTTTTCTACGGCTTTTAAGATTCTAGATTTTTTATCTGCTTCAATATTTTACGCGTAGAAAGAAATAGCGTCTCGTATGACATCACTTTTACGTTTATGAAGTGTTTTAGAAATGTTAGTTAAAATAGCTTCTAATTTTTCATCCAATCGAACTGTTGCAACCATTGTCACTCCTTTGTATATTGTAATACAGTATTATATCATACAATATCTACAACAGTTCATTTATGATGATCTTATAATGCATACATCAACTTAAGCAGTTTTTTCGGAACCCGTACTTTAGTGCGAGCTTGGTGTCTTTCAAGACTAAGGCCTAGGTTAAAACCTAGGTTCCGAGAAAACATCAAGTTTTTTTCTTAACTTAATGGCATTAAGCTTAAAACCTGGGTTCCGAAGAACAACTCAACTTTTCGGAAGCAAGGTTTTAACCTTGCCCAAAAGCTTTTTTACTATCAACATATTGTACTGTAGTATATAAAACAACAAGTGCAAGCAAAAAAGCAATCAACACATTAGCAATAAAATAGACCAAAGTAAAAAGTACAATATTCACACCCATACCAAACAACACTACTTTATCATGCCCCCATCCTGCTTGCGTGAGTCGTTGGTAAGCATGTTTTTTATGTGCCTCCGAAAGTTTTTCTCCATTTTTCCTACGTCTTAAAAGTGTCAATGTCGCATCAAACCAAAAGACTCCAAATAAAATTATCCATATCCAAAAATTCTGAGCTTCCTGATTCGCATAATAAATGGTAAAAATAGCTACATTATAGCCAAGTAGCGTAGAACCCACATCTCCCATAAATATTTTTGCCTTATGCCAGTTCCAAACCAAAAATCCTAAAACTGCAACAACCAATACCAAAAAATGTGCTCCACCAAAAAGTAAAAATCCTGCCACACCAAGAAAAACAGCTTCACTCCCTGCATAACCGTCAATTCCATCCAAAAAATTATAAAGATTGATAAACCAAATGATCAGAAAAAACGCAAAAACATTAGTAAAAAATTGATTGTCAATAGTAAAGAAAAAGAGATCAAACTCTCCAAAACCACCTAAAAAATAGAGTCCAAGAAAAGCCACAAAAGCCTGCGTGAAAAGACGCACTTTTGCACTCAACTCAAACAGATCATCAAAATAACTCACAACAGAGATAATCACGCCGACTAGCAGCGCAAAAAAAAGACGGCTGTCTATAGAATCAGTAAAATAGAGATAAAAAAGTCCGACAAACCAAATCACGGCAATAGCAATCCCTCCACCATGCGGTATAGGCGTCGTATGCGAACTTCGTTCATTAACATGCGCCACTAAAGATTTTTTAATAGCGTAATTTTTTATGAGATATGTTAAAGTAAATGAAAGAACAAAAAAAAGTACATATATCATTTTGCTCTCTCTTCTAAATTTTCATAAATTTTATTGTTTTTTCGTTTTCCGACACCCAAAACTAAAATAACTATGGCTTCTTCTTTTACTTCATAAACAAGTCTAAATCCAGAACTTCTTAGTTTTATTTTATATATATTATTATATCCACTCAGTTTATTTTTTTGTATTCTTGGATTATCTACAATTTTTTCAAGCTTTTTTTTAAATTGTATTCGTACTGCAGATGTAATTTTTTTCCACTCTTTATTTGATATTGGTGTAAATTTTATTTTATAAATCATCTAAAGATACTTCTATGAGTTCATCTTCGTTATAATCCAATCTCTCTTCAACAAGCTTAGCCAAGTAATAATCATCAACGATGTCCATCATTTTTTCGTACAAACTACTAGGAACAAGGTAGGCACTTGCTACATTGTGATTTAAAATAGCCACAGCCTCATCCCCTGCATCTTTAAGTAGTTGTGTCGGTGATTTTTTTAGTTCTGTAATACTTGCAGTATAATTTGCTAAAATCGGTTGCATTTTAAATCCTTTTTTTAGTATATATAATTGTACTTTATTTAGTATCTTTTGTCAAATATCTGTATTAACCCAGGTTTTAACCTGGGTTCCGAAAGTATTATGCTTCTCCTTTAATCATCAATCGTATACCATCTTCCACGCTAAACGGAAGCAACACTTCATCCTCACTGCTCTTCGGAAGCAAGGTTTCAACCTTGCCAAAAAGTCTTCTAAGCGTATTCTGATTTTCAACTTCTAAACTCCCATATAATCGCTTATGAAAGGAAGGCTTAACCACCCTCAACAAACCTTCAAAAAACGGCACCCGCACAAGGTAAACCCTTTTCCCCAAAGCATCCACAATCAACTCTATAAGCTTCGTAGTTGAAAGCGGTTTTTCATCGGCAACCAAAAAAATTCCACTCACTCTTTTTTCAATGATAACATCTATAAAAAAGCATAAATTACCAACATAAATCATACTCCGCCTATTCTCAATACCGCTAAAAGGCAACACAGGCACTTTACGAACTAAATTAACAAGGTTTTTAATGTTAGCTTTCACCCCATACCCATACACTATAGGCGTTCTTATAATGGAAACCACAAAATTCTCATCTTCTAATTTTTGAAGTTCTTTCTCTGCTTTTAGCTTACTTTTTCCATAATCATCCTGCGGTCTGCAAGGTGTCACCTCTGTATATGGCACTTCGCTCTCTTCCCCATACACTTTCACACTACTCATAAACACAAACTGCTTCACACCAGATGCTTTTGCTTTTTTTGCCAGTTCCAAAGTCTGCGTGACATTTACTTTCTCATACTCATCAGCACTAGCACCACCCATCTGATGCACAAGAGCTGAAAGGTGTACAACAACATCAACACCTTCTAAAGACAGTTTTTCAAAGCTATCTTGCAAAAAAGAAAAAGTTTGAATATCATATTTTTTTAAATAATGACTTATAAAATACTGACCAACAAACCCGCTTGCACCAGTTATTAAAATATTTTTCATTCATTTGCCTCATAAATCTCAAAATGTTTTTCTACAACTTTGTTAATATCAAATTCTTTCTCAGCCAGTTTTCTTCCAGCTTTTCCCATACGATTTCGTAAATTTGTATCTACAATGAGCTTTTCAATTTCTTTTGCAAGCGATGAAGCGTCTTTAACCTCGCAAAGTAATCCGGTAACATTTGACTCTATTGCATCTCTACAACCCGGCACATCTGTAGTAACAACAGCTCGTCCACAAGCAGCAGCTTCTATTAAAACTTTCGGTAAACCTTCTCTATAGGAAGGAAGTACTATAATGTTTGCATTTGAAAAAATTGCAGCAATATCAGTAGTATAGCCCTCTATCGTTACAAACCCATCTCTCTTGATGGTATCTAACTCTTTGTTTGTTAAAGTCGCAGGGTTACCTTCATCTAAATCACCATAAAGATAAAACACAACATTAAAACCTTTTTCTTTTATAATCTTCGCAGCTTTAGCGTATTCCATGACACCTTTGTCTTTTAAGAGCCTGCATGCCATAGTAATGTTTACAACATCATTATTTTCTTCAATGTATTTATATTCATTTAAATCTACTCCAGATCCTCTTATGAGAGTAACTGTCACATTCTTTATGGACTTCACCACTTCTTTATCATCAGGATTTTGTACTATTACATGTGAATTTTTACCCCCAAATGCAAAAAAGTACAATTTTTTTACAATAGCCTTAACCACACCTGCTTTCAAACCTTTTTTTATAAAAATAAAACCAAGCCCCGAAATGGAAAATACTCTTGTCTTTACACTTACAAATCTTGAAGCTATACCTCCGTAAAGTACTGGCTTTATAGTGATAAAATGCACAATATCGGGCTGTAATCTCTTTACAATGTTATATATACTTACAAATGATTTCAGTTCATTTACTATGCTCGTTCCACTTCTAAATATTGACAATGAGTATACTTTAAAGCCTAAACTTTCCAAGTATTCTCTTTTATCAGTTACACCACAAGCAATACCAACCTCATATCCTCTACGCAAAGCTTCAATCGCTAAAGGAAGCCTATGAGAAATAAAGAACCAATCAACATTTACAACAAATAGTATTTTTTTAGTCAAGCCATTTTTCCTTCCACATTTGAAACATCAAAATAAACCATATAGCAGTACCAAACTCTTTACCTTGAAAAAACTCTTTTTTAAAATTTAAGACTTCTTCTATATCAAAAATCTCACTATCAAGTTTATCTGCTACTATATAAAATTCCACTAAATATTTTAATTCACTTCTTAACCATTCATTTAAAGGTATTTGAAAACCTGATTTTGGTTTATCTATTATCTCTTTTGGTAAATATTTGTAAAGAATTTTTCTTAAAAGATATTTTCCTTCTCTATTTTTGTATTTTATCTCAACAGGAACTCTTGCCATATATTCAATAATTCTATGATCAAGAAGAGGTTCTCTTCCTTCAAGACTGACACTCATTGTGGCTCTGTCAACTTTTGTAAGCACATCATCATTCATAAACAGTTTATAATCTGTCATCATCATATAATCTAAAAAAGCTAAATTATCTCTATTTGCAAAATTATCTTCTATTAGCTCTTTATTATCTATTGTTAACATATTTTTAACATCTAAATTATCTACATACGAAGTAGCATTACAAAACATATTTTCTTGTGTTTTAGAGTTTACTGCTCTTTTAAATTTATGATACTTATCTTTTATATTCGTTTGTTTTTTACTTTTTGGTAAATAACTATTAATAAGTTCAATAGCTTCAGCACTAACCAAGTTTAGCCCAAACTTTAAAAACTCTTTTTTAAATGAGCTTGAAAAAATACTTGAAAATTTATCTAAAAAGAAATATTTACTATATCCACAAAATGCCTCATCACCACCATCTGCACTTAAAGCAACGGTTACATGTTGCTTTGCCAATCTTGAAACTATCATTGTAGGAAGTGCCGAACTATCTCCAAAAGGTTCATCATAGTAAAAAGGCAACTGTCCAACTAATTCCAACATATCGCTATTTTTCATATAATACTCTGTATGGTTTGTACCTAAATACTTGGCTATCTCTTTTGCATGCTTGGCTTCATTGTATTTTTCATCATCAAAGCCAATAGTAAAAGTATTTATCTTTTTACCCTGTTTCTTTGCCAAAATTGATGCAACAAAAGAGCTATCATACCCACCACTTAAAAAAACTCCAACAGACACATCTGCGACCATTCTCAAACCGATGGCATCATCAAGTAACTCTTCTAAATCTTTGAGTATTTCATTTTCAGTTTTATTAAATTTTTCTTTTTTATAGAAATCATTAATATCCCAATATTTGGTTATACTAAATGTCGTCTTTGCAATATCAAACTCTAAATAATGTCCAGCTTCCAGCTTCCAGCAGTTTTTAACTATACTATGTGGCGCAGGTATATAACCAAATTGAAAATAATATGGCAACACTTTTTTATTTAATTCTTTTTGAAAATCAGGATACTGATAAAAAGACTTAATTTCACTTGAAAATAAAAATTCATTGTCATTAGCATAATAATAGAGTGGTTTCACACCTGCCCTGTCTCTAATCAAAATAAGTTTATTTTGAACTTTATCCAAAATAGAAAAAGCAAACATACCTATAAACCTCTCTATACACTTTATACCCCATTGTTTATAACTATAAAGTATCACTTCTGTATCACTTGAAGAGACAAAGTTATACCCTAACTTTTCTAGCTCTTTTTTTATACTTTGAAAATTATAAACTTCACCATTAAATACTATTATATAATCACCACAATCACTTATAAATGGTTGATGTCCATGATAACTTAAATCTTGAATAGATAAACGATTATGCCCTAAATGAACTCCACTATTTTCATCAAAATAGACTCCACTATCATCTGGACCTCGATATGACTGAATCTCAAGCATATCATTTAAAGTATTTAGTTTCTCCTGTTTATTTATAAATCCTACTATCCCGCACATATAATATCTTCCCATTCTTCCAGAATTGACTTTATATCAAGATCATTTACTCTTTGTAGTGATTTTTGCTTATAAGTATCTCTTAAATTTATATCTTGAATAAGTAAATTCATCGCTTTTTTCATATTGTCACTATTGCCAATAGGGGTTAATATGCCATATTTAACTAATTCAATATTATTCTTTAGTTGATAACTAAAATTACTATCTGGAGCTAAAATTTCTCTAGGACCACTTAAACAATCTGTACTAATCACACTACAACCACATATCATAGCTTCAACCAAAACATTTGGAAAACCTTCGCTATTTGAACTTAATATAAAGATAGTACATTTTGATAAATATTTATAAGGATTATTGTCAAATCCCAAAAATATAACTCTATCCTGAATATTTAGACTAATAGTTAACTCTTTTAAATTTTTCTCTTCTTCCCCTACACCTAAAATATATAATTTCATTTGCTTATCTATTTTTGAAAAAGCATTTATAAGCAATTGATGATTTTTTCTTTTTCCTAAACTACCTACGGTTATAATACTATTCTTTTTATCAATATCTATAGCAATATCTTCTTTCGATAATTTTACTATATTATCAATATCATAAGGGTTATAAATAACAATTTGTTTAGTTTTTATATTAAAATTAATTTCTAAATCATTTTTAATTGCCTTAGACACAGGTATAATTAAATCTGCTTTGTTGTATAAAATTTTTATCAAATATTTACTCATTTTAGAGCTTAACAAGTTATCTGCATACATAGAACTTGGTGCTATTCTTTCACTGATAATTACTTTTTGTTTTGATAAATATTTGGATAATATATTTATATAGTTTGACCGATATAAAAAACTTACAACTTGAGTAAAATTATATTCTTTAATAATTTTACTTAGTTTATAGCCAAGCAAAGGAAGAGATAGAAACTTAACTATTCCATTTTGAGTAAAACTGCTATTGTCTAGCATTATTACTTTTATTCTTTTATCAAGCTCATAGCTAATTTTATCTTCCAACAAAATCAAATAACAATCATAACTATCAACCAAATTATTTAATAAAGTTGACACAACCCGTTCAGCTCCACCACCATCAAGTGAATTAATGAGAAAAACTATTTTTTTATTTTGCATTTATTACCTTATCTATAACTTTCTCATAAGCCAAATAATTATCATCATAATTACAAACTTTCATTAAATATTCTCTTGCTTTTTTACCAATTACATTATCTTTATTATTTTCAATCACAAAGTTTATCTTCTCAACTAAACTTTCTATATATCCAGCATTAGCCAATCCACCTGTAACTCCATCAACAATCAAATCAAATCCACTACCAACAGCAGTAGTTGTAACAACTGGTACCTCCAAAGCCATAGCCTCATTTACTGTAAATCCCCAACTTTCAATCTGAACATTTGCATCAAGTCTAAATCTAGTAGGCAATACAAATATATTACTATTTTTATAATAATATGGTGCTTCGTTTGATAAACAACTTCCTAAAAAATGTACTCTTCTTTTTAGACCCAGTTCATCTACAAGATTTTCACACTCTGCTTTAAACTCTCCATCACCTATGACTACCAAATCATACTCTTGATTTATATCTTTCATAGCTTCTATTAAAATATCTAAACCTTTATATTTAACTATTCGTCCTAGATATAAAAGTCTTTTTTTAGATGTAATATTATCTAATTTATCTCTTATAATCTTATTTAATTCTTCATCTTTTACATACTTTTTTGTATCTATTGTAGTGTTATATGCTATGGCTATTTTATCTTCAGCAAATTCTAAATCATTTATATAAAACTCTTTTGCTTTACTTCCTGCTGTTACGACACCATCAAGGCAATATTTAGATAAAAATTTTACATAAGGATATATTTTTTTATATTTTTTTACCTCTATTGGATATTTCCAAAGTTCATCAAAAAGAATTACTTTCTTTCCAAAAAGTTTTAGGAATGGAGCTAAAAGTAGATATGGCACACCTATAATGTTTGAGAATATATAAACTTTATAATTTTGAAAAGGTAATTTAAATAATCCCCATGAAAAACTATCTACTGGAATATTATGCAATTCATTTGCTTGAGTATAATTTATATCTATATTTTCTAAGACTCTATTAACTTCTTCAAAAATATGATTATTATTTTTAGACATATCTTCGGACCAAAAAAATTCTATCTTTAATTTTTTTGATAATAATTCAAAAATACCAACCCTATACACTCTAATTGCGGGGTGAATATAAATTATTTTATTATTTACATCCATTTTTCATACCACATTTCAAACATCAATAAAAACCATAGTTTTTGAATATTTTCTTTATTTCCACTTAAATAGCTATCTCTTAATCTAATAATTACATCACTATTAAATAATCCTTCTTTATCTAATCTACTTTTATCTAAATAAAATAAAAAATATTCTTTTAATTCATCTCTAAACCATTCCTCAATTGGTACGCTAAAACCTTTTTTAGGTCTATTCATCATAGTTTTTGGTAAATATTTATGAGTAATTTGTTTTAACAACCATTTTGTATCACCATTTTTATACTTTAAATCTGAAGGTAATTGGCTGACAAACTCTATTAGCCTATAATCAAGCAAAGGTTCTCTACCTTCAAGCCCTACACTCATGGTTGCTCTATCCACTTTTGTTAATATATTATCTACCATATATGTTTTATAGTCTATTGCTAACATTTTATTGATATCATCATTTATATTAAACAAATCTAAGTCAAAATTAGTTTTTAAATCTTTATAGCTATTATTAATGATATTATTTACTTCATATTTAGTAAAATACTGACTAGTTATTTTCATAGATTCTATACTATCTTTTGCATTAATAATATTTTTAACTTTTTCATATCTTGTTTTATAATTATAGCTTTTATTGAAAATTGGTATATATTTTGGATTTACCTTATTCATTCCAAAAGATATCAGGTCTTTTATATTATTGTTAATATTTGAAAACTTATTGTGATAATTTAATGCTGTTATATACTTACTATACCCAGCAAAAATCTCATCACCACCATCTGCACTAAGGCTTACTTTTACATCTTTTTTTGCTAATTGACTGACTAAAATCGTAGGTATTGAAGAACTATCACCAAATGGTTCATCATATATATTAGCTATTTGAGGAATTATATCAACAGCATCTTTTGCAGTACAATAATACTCAGTATGATTAGTACCTAAATGCTTTGCTACTTGTTTTGCATAAGGAGCTTCATCAAATCCTTTTTCATGGAAGCCTATAGTAAATGTATTTAATTTTTCTTTAGACTGGTTTTGTAGTATAGCCGCTACAATAGAGCTATCATAACCACCACTTAAAAACACCCCAACTGGTACATCTGAAACCATTCTATATTTAAATGATGAATTTAATAATTCATCTACTTTTAAAATAGCTTCACTTTCTGATATATTAATCTTAGGTTTATTATAAAAATCAATAACATCCCAGTATTTATATTCATTTATTTCTTTTGTTTTTAAATCTATTTCTAGATAATGACCGGATTTCAACTTATATGTATTTTCAAATATTGTATGAGGTTCTAGTATGTATCCATATTGCAAATACAGAGATAATGCATCTGTATTTATTGATTTAATAAAATACTCATTTTGATGAAAAGATTTTAATTCACTGCCAAATAAAATAATATTATTTTTTTCGTAATAATATAATGGCTTAATACCACTCCTATCCCTAATAAGAATTATTTTATTATTTTCTTTATCATAAATTGAGATTGCAAACATTCCATTAAACTTATCTACAGCCTTAATGCCCCACTTATGGTAAGCTTTTAAAATAACTTCCGTGTCACTATCGGATTCAAATTTATACCCAAGTTTTATAAGCTCTTGTTTTATTTCTTTAAAATTATATACTTCACCATTATAAATTACTTCTAATGATTTAAATATCATTGGCTGATGACCATGATTAGATAAATCTAGTATAGATAGTCTTCTGTGTCCTAATCCAATTTGACAATCTTTAGTATTATAAAAGCTATAACCGCTATCATCTACTCCTCTATAATGTATGACATTTGTCATATTTTTTAAAATATTTAAATTTGATTTATTAGCAAAATCAATGAAACCGACTATCCCGCACATTATTTTATCCCATTTATATTATTTATCATTTCTTGTTCCCAAAACTTTTTTAAATTCCTTATTCATTTCCAAACCTGTACCTTATACTTATAAAAATTTTATCTCTATCACTGAATAATTTCAATTATCAACCTTAACTATTGTAGTAAATTATCATATTAATTAATGGCTTTTTTGTTGATTCTAAATATAAATCCAAACATCGCCCAACTGAAAAAACTAGTTAAAACTGAAGAATTATTTAACAGGGTTAACAACAAAACTAAAATTGTTATATATTTATAACTTTTATTTATGACTATTAAATACATTAGAAACACAAAATTTAATAGTCCTATAATTCCGATATTGTAGAGTAAATAATGCATAGAAGAGCCTTGAAATCCATTTAACTCTGCATTTCCCCATCCAAAACCAAATAGTAAGTGAAACAAACTTTGATTAGAAAAATCATATATATTGCCTACTACTCTTATGGTTCCTGACATATCACTAAGTGGATTTAAAACCCTTTTTATTATCATATTTGATTCTAAACCACCTATAAAGAATATCATTATTCCAAGTATAAACAGTATTAAAAAAAAAGTTGCAAAATATTTCTTTTTTGTTGCCAATAAAGCTAAGTATAAAACTCCAAATGCAGCATACCCATAAGTAGATAATGTAAAAATAATACTAATAACTATCAGAATATTTATTTTATCAAGTTTAAAATTTTGATAAAGAAATCTAAAATAAAACAATAGCAACATTGTATTTGCGTACATGGCGGGTTCTAATAATAAACTCGCTGGCCTAAAAAAAGCTTCTCCAAATACACCTAAATTAGTTCTTTGTTCATATCCAACTATATCTATGAAGTAATCCACTCTATAATTAAAAACATAATATGATATAAACTGAATAATCCAAAAAAATAATAAAATCATTGTCAATTTAGTGACAATATTGTAGATTGAAATATTTGTAATATTAATAGAATAACTAAATAAAAACACTATAATACATAATAGTAATCCTATAAAAGCTGTTGGCACAGCTATGCTATCTAATAAAAAAATATTAACTACAATTGAAAAAGAAACTATTAATATAAATAAACTCATTAAGTAAAAAGGTTTTTTGATAACATTATTTTTTATATTATATATATTATAAGCATAAATTAAAAAAAGTAACCCTAACATTTGCATAATTGGAAGTCCTATATTATAAAAATAATAGGTATTTAATATAAATAGTGAAAGCATAAAAAATATACTATTTGCTGAACTATACCTATATACTTTTATAGTATTAGCCATTTAAAACCTTTATACTATTTCTTCTATAAAAATACATAGTAAATAAAAATGCAACAAACCAACCCACAATTGGTGCTAATACATTAAAATAATCAAAGAAAAATACAATAAATATAATCTTCATAAGTATTTCAAATAATTGCAATTTTGAAACTGTATTCAACCCTTTTGCATAATAATTTCCACTTAGATACAATCTTTGCATAATAGAAAAGACAACAACAACAGCAGGTATAAGATACATATATGGAATGCTTGGTATATCTTTACCATTGAGCCATAAATCAAGTATTAACTTACCTAAAAATATATATATTATTGCACCAATAATAGAAAGCACTAAAATTCTTTTTTCTAATGAGTAAAACTGTTTTAGAACAATAGTTCTATTAGTTTTTAAATTTTTTCCGACTATTGCATAAAAAGGTTCGCTTAACCTCCAACCTAACATAATCATCGTATTTGGTATTTTCCAAACTATCAAATAAATACCACCTGCTTTGTTTCCATATAAATAACTTATTAATAAAATGTCGATTTGTAGTAATATTATTGTAGTTGCTGAATTGAAAAAATATTCTGTTCCATTTGAGATAATTAAAGACTTAAAAAAAGATTTATTTATTTTTTTAGTCACAAATTTTAGAGTATAATTTTTATTGAAATAAATATACACTATTATAAAAGTAATAATAGAGCTTATTGCTAACATCAAAAATATAATATCTAAACTTTTTTTATCCTCAATAATAAAAAATCCAATTGCTCCTATACTGAATATACTTTGTTGAATCACTTTAAATAAAGCAACTTGATATTGTTTTAATTTTGAAATAAGTATTTGAAAATAGGTAACTGTTAAAAAGCTAAAAAAAACAAATATACCAAAATATAATGTGCTATAAATATAAGATATTTGAAATAAATAACCATACAATAAAAAAATAAAAAAACTACACACACCATAGATAATATTAATAATAAAAGACAATGTAATTACATTGTCTTCCAAATAGTTATATTTTAGTAGTGCTTTTGTTATAGAACTACTAAACCAACTTATTGCAATATCAATAACTGATTTAAAACTAAATAATATACCGAAAACACCCAATACTGAATAACCAAGATATTTAATAATTAATGGAAATAATATAAAACCAGTTAGAATATTAATAATAATATACAAATAATTAAAAACTGTTGTTAAGATATAATCATTCATTATAATTTTATTAATTCAAAAATTCCCAACCCGTAATGGCAATAGCAATTATTCCTAATTAATTCATCATTTAGATTAATATTTTCATGCAAATCTCCATTATCATCAACATAGTAAAAGTTTTTAATCTTAAATTTATTATTAAATAAATCTAATAAATATGAGATTGAAAATACTCTATGGGCATTAAATTCAATTCTTTGATTACCAATTGGTACCGAAAAATAAAATATTCCTTTACTCCTTAACATGCTATACATGTTTTCAAAACCTTTTAAATGCCAATTAAAATCAATAGGATCTCCATATCGACCTAAACCAAAATGTTTTATAGGATTTGCATTATATATCAATCTAGCAACTAATAAATCTTGATGAAAATAATGACCTTTAGCCATGCCACTTTCACTATATTTATCATCTAAAATTGGATTAAAATGAAAAGGGAAAATGTTATTACTATCCTGTTTTTTTAATTTTAGATAATCATTAATATAACAAAGAATACCTCTTAAAAAACTAATAGTTTTTATTGGATAAATACCTAGCAGGTTAAAATTCCTATTTATCATTCTTAATACTTTGCTATTTCTCATTTATAATTCCTCTTTATTAAATATTTTTCTTATTCTATTTTTATATTGATTTGGTAACATTTTATATATTGTACTACTTAATTTAGTATTCATATCATTTTTATCCCAAAATAATCTATTATTAATTTTTAAATTAATATTATCATTTTTAGATAGTTCCTTAATAAAAGGCAGAAATTTACCTTTTTCTACAAAATGTTTATATTGCAAAATAGCACCATAAGTTGAATAAAATTTATCTTGGTTTTCAAAAGCTTCTGCTGTTTTACCTGCTTTTATTTCAAATTCCCAAGGATTAAAATTATATTTTAATAAAGTAATTAAAAAATCTTTATCCCAAATAGCAGCCTGTAAGCTAGTGGAATAAGGAACTCTATCTTTTATAGATATTTGACCTAAAAAATTATTTATTTTAATATCAGGTTTAGGACTAGAATTCAATCTTACCATCTTACTATTATTATTATTTATAAATTGAATCACTTTTTCAATATCTCTTGTATTTACATCATTATACAAAGCAAAATCATCAAGATAAATTAGTACATATTTACTATCAATAGCTTCTAAATAATCTAACATGCTGTTGCTCCATGATATATCTGGACCACTATTAATATACAACCAATTAATTGGACAAAAATCACTCCTATTTTCACCATTAGCACCTAAATATATTTTATATGGATTATCTTTCCAATATTTATTAAAATAATAATCTGTAATATTCCATATATCATAAGCTTTAGAAAAGCTAGCAATTAATATTGACAATTCATTATTCATAAAGTTATTCCATAAAATTCTTTATACCACTTCACAAACTCACCAATCCCATCTGTAAGTTTGGTATCAGGCTTATATCCAAAGTCATTTATAAGTCCACTAACATCAGCATAAGTACTTACTACATCACCATCTTGCATCGGCATAAAGTTTTTCTCTGCTTTTTTATCAAGTGTATTTTCTAATGTTTCTAGTGAACTCTTCTGTGTAACACCATTTTGCAATACTCCATCACATACATCATTTGCATATTTAGTAATGTCCCACATTCTTTCTCTTGAACTTGGTCTTATATTAAAATATACTTTGTTAGTATTCATTTTTATAATTGTCCATCACTTTTATCTAAGATTGATTTAATATCATATACTACTTGATTTTCATTATCTATCTTCATGCTTTTATACTCATCATGAGCAACAGCCAGTATAACCGCGTTGTAATTTTGAATGTTTAATTCTGAATTTTGAATTAAATCTATATTATATTCTCGTTTCACTTCTTCGCCATCTGCCCAGTAGTCTGTTACTTGTACATCACAGCCATACTCTTGCAGTTCTCTTATAACATCTATAACTCTTGAGTTTCTAATGTCTGGACAATTCTCTTTAAAAGTTATTCCCATTATCAGTACTTTAGCACCTTCTATCTTATGACTTTTTTTTATCATAAGTTTTATCACTTGAGATGCTACATAAATTCCCATATTGTCATTTAGTCGTCTTCCTGCAAGAATTATTTCAGGGTTGTAGCCTACTTCTTGTGCTTTATGTGTTAAGTAGTAAGGGTCTACACCTATACAGTGACCACCTACAAGACCTGGTCTAAATGGTAAGAAGTTCCATTTAGTTCCTGCAGCTTCTAGCACTGCATTTGTATCTATGTCAAGCTTGTTAAATATCATAGAGAGTTCATTTACAAATGCTATGTTTATATCTCTTTGAGAGTTTTCTATAACCTTTGCAGCTTCTGCCACTTTTATAGTAGGTGCTAAGTGAGTTCCTGCTGTGATGATGCTTGCATAGAGTGCATCTACTTTTTTACCTATCTCTGGAGTTGAACCTGCTGTTACTTTAAGTATCTTAGTTACAGTATGTTCTTTATCACCAGGGTTGATTCTCTCTGGACTATAGCCACAAAAGAAGTCTTCATTAAATTTAAGTCCAGAGAACTTTTCAAGAACTGGAACACACTCTTCTTCTGTAGCACCTGGATAAACAGTAGATTCATATATGACTATATCATCTTTTTTTAGAATTTTACCTATACTCTCACTTGCTTTTATGAGAGGTGTTAAGTCTGGTTTTTTATGTTTGTCTATCGGTGTTGGAACGGTTACTATATAGATATTACAGTCTTCTATATCTTCTAGTTTATTTGTAAATTCCATTTTATTAGATAAAGCTTCTTTTACTTGTGTTTCACTAAGTTCTAGTGTTCTATCAACTCCACTCATAAGTTCGTCTATTCGCCACTGAGCGATGTCAAAGCCTACTACTTTATATTTTGCACTAAATGCATGTGCTAAAGGAAGCCCTACATACCCTAGTCCTATCACTGCTATCTTACTATTTTTCATGATTTATTTCCTTTTAAATCATTTATATACCACTCTATTGATTCTACTAAGCCCTCTTCAAGTGTATGTGTTGGCTTATAGCCTATAAGATTTCCTGCTTTTTCTATATTTGCATTTGAGTGTCTTATGTCACCTACTCTAAAGTCTCTATAAATTGGTTTAGAAATACTAAGATTTTTAATATTTGATTCTAGTCCATTCTTTATAGCTTCAAAAAGATTATTAAGAGTTTCTCTTCCACCTGCAGCAGTATTATATGCCTGGCCAAAAGCATCTTTGTTTGTTGTCATTCCCGATATGATATTCATTTGTACTACATTATCTATATAAGTAAAGTCACGACTTGTTTCACCATCACCATTTATATAAACATCTTCGCTTCCGAGCATTTGTGCTATCCATTTTGGCATTACCGCGGCATAAGCACCATTTGGATCTTGTCTCTTGCCAAATACATTAAAATAACGAAGTCCGATTGTCTCCATACCATAGCATTTATGAAAAACATTTGCGTAGAGTTCATTAGTAGCTTTTGTTACAGCATAAGGAGAAAGCACATTTCCAGTTTTCTCTTCAACTTTTGGAAGTTCTTGTGAGTCACCATAAACAGAAGAAGAAGATGCATAAACAAATCTTTTTACACCATTATCTTTTGCAGCTGTGAGTATATTTAAAAAACCTGTCACATTTGCATCATTTGTTGGTAGAGGGTTATCGATAGAACGAGGAACAGAACCAAGTGCCGCTTGATGCAACACAACATTTACATCTTTGGTTACTGAATGACAAGTAGAAAAGTTTGTCATATCACCTTCTACAAAAGTAAATCTCTCCCACTGCTCTTTTGTGACAGCATCTTTTACTTCTTCTAAATTATACCTATGTCCTGTTGCAAAATTATCTAAACCAATCACTTTTTGATTGAATTTTAGTAACTCTTCTAATAGATTTGAACCTATAAAACCTGCTACTCCTGTTACTAACCATACTTTTGGATTATTTTTTAATTCTATTTTTGTTTCATCATAATTCATTTATTTATCTTCTCCATAAAACTCTTTATACCACTTCACAAACTCGCCAATTCCATCAACAAGTTTAGTATCTGGCTTATACCCAAAGTCATTGATAAGTCCACTTACATCTGCATAAGTACTTACTACATCACCATCTTGCATCGGCATAAAGTTTTTCTCTGCTTTTTTGCCAAGTGCATTTTCTATAGTCTCTATGAAAGTCATAAGAGATAGTGGAGCACTATTTCCAATATTATACAATTTATAAGGTGCAGATGAGCTTGATATATCTGGATTTTTTGCATTCCACTCTGTATTTAGCTTTGCTGGGTTGTCTATGACTTTTATGATTCCATCTACTATGTCATCTATGTAAGTAAAGTCCCTACTCATTTCACCATTATTAAATACTTTTATAGCTCTGTCGTTTAGTATTGCATCTGTAAAAAGCATAGGTGCCATATCTGGTCTGCCCCATGGTCCATAAACGGTGAAGAACCTTAGTCCTGTTGTTTGTATACCATAGAGGTGGGCATAAGTATGTGCCATCATTTCGTTTGATTTTTTAGTTGCCGCGTAGATACTCACCTGATGCTCTGTTTTATCTGTAGTTTTAAAGGGTTGTGATTGGTTAAGTCCATAAACAGAACTACTTGATGCATAAGCTAAGTTTTTTACACCGTAGTTTCTGCAGCCTTCTAGTATATTTAAAAATCCTACTACATTACTGTCTATGTATGCATGAGGGTTTTCTAGTGAGTATCTTACTCCTGCTTGTGCTGCGAGATTCATTACTGCATCGAATTTTTCCTCTTTAAAAAGCTTATCCATACTTTCTTTATCTGCTAAGTCTAGTTTTATAAACTTGTGATTTTTATATTTGCTTGAGTATATGGGTGCAGCCGAAGCTAAAGCATCGGTTCCATTTATACCTAATTCATTTAATCTTGCATATTTTAGATTTACATCGTAGTAGTCATTGATGTTGTCTGTACCTACTACTTTATCGCCTCTTTCAAGAAGTTTTTTTGCTAAATGGTATCCTATGAAGCCAGCTGTTCCTGTTACTAGTATTTTCATTATCCTTATTTCCTAACTATCACTATTAAAGATATCTCGCGTGTAAACTTTCTCTTTCACATCCAAAATATCATTTTCTAGTCTATTTGCAACTATTACATCACTCATTTCTTTAAATTTACCTAAATATTTTATAACTTTTGAATTAAAAAACTCCTTTTCTTGCATTACCGGTTCATATATGATTACTTCTACACCTTTTGCTTTTATGCGTTTCATAATACCTTGGATGGCTGAGCTTCTGAAGTTATCTGAGCCTGATTTCATAGTAAGTCTGTAAATGCCAACTGTTTTTGACGAGGTTAAAACCTCGTTTCCGAGAGCGTTGAGTTTTTTCAAAATTGACTCTGCTATGAAGTCTTTTCTTGTAGAGTTTGCTTCTACTATAGCACTTATAAGGTTACATGGAACATCTTTATAGTTTGCTCTTAACTGTTTGGTGTCTTTTGGCAAGCAATATCCGCCATATCCAAAACTTGGATTATTATAATGAGTGCCTATGCGTGGGTCCAGTCCTACACCTTCTATGATTTGTCGTGCATCCAAGTTATGTGTTTGTGCATAAGAGTCTAACTCATTGAAGTATGCTACTCTCATAGCTAAGTAAGTATTTGCAAAGAGTTTTATCGCCTCTGCTTCTGTAGAATCGGTAAATAAAATATCTATATTTTCTTTTTTAGCACCCTCGGCTAGTAAATTTGCAAAAATCTCTGCTCTTTTACTTTTTTCTCCTACTATAATTCTACTTGGGTAGATGTTATCATGTAGTGCTTTTCCTTCTCTCAGAAATTCTGGAGAAAAGATGATGTTGTTAGTGTTAAATTTTTCTCTTAAACTTTTAGTGTAACCTACAGGAACAGTGGATTTTATAACCATCGTTGCATCTGGATTTATCTCTAACACATCCTTTACAACATACTCTATGGTTTTTGTATTAAAATAGTTGGTATCTGGGTCATAATCTGTCGGAGTAGCTATGATGACAAACTCCGCCCCCACATAAGCCTCTTGTTTGTCAAGTGTAGCTTTGAAATTTATGTCATCTTTTTTTAAATACTCTTCTATTTCTTTATCTTCTATAGGAGATATTTTATTTTGCAGCATTGCTACTTTCTCTGGGATAATATCCAGCGCTACTACTTCATTGTTTTGTGCTAAAAGTAAACCATTTGACAAGCCCACATACCCTGTACCTGCTATTGCTATTTTCATTATTTTACTACCTTTAAATACCACTCATACATAGTTTTTATTCCTTCTTCAAGTTCTACAGTATGTTTCCAACCAAGAGCATGTAGTTTACTTGGGTCTGTCAGTTTTACCATTGTTCCATCTGGTTTTGAGCTGTCAAAGTATAATTCACCCTCATAGCCTACTATCTTTTTTATAGTTTCTGCCAGTTCTTTTATGCTTATATCTTTACCAGTTCCTATGTTTATGTGGGTGTTTCTTATCTCTGTTAGGTTTGTATGAATAACTGATTGTTTGCAGTTTTCAGCCGATGTTAAAACATCGGTTCCGATTTTATTAGGCAAGGTTGAAACCTTGCTTCCGATTATGTCTTTGAAGTTTCTATTTTCCAGTAAAAATACACAGGCATCTGCCATGTCTTCTGAGTAGAGAAATTCTCTTCGTGGTTTACCACTTCCCCATATCTCTACTTTTGGAGTATTGTTTAGTTTTGCTTCATGCATTTTTCTTAGAAGTGCTGGAAGTACATGTGACTTTTCAAGGTCAAAGTTATCATTTGGTCCATAGAGGTTTGTAGGCATTACACTTATGAAGTTTGTGCCATATTGTAGGTTATAACTTTCACACATCTTTATGCCGGCTATTTTTGCTATGGCGTAAGGTTCATTTGTGTATTCTAATTCACTCGTTAGTAGATACTCCTCTTTCATTGGTTGCGGACAGTTTTTAGGGTAGATACATGTAGAGCCTAAAAAGAGTAACTTTGTAACACCACTTAGATATGACTGGTGAATGACATTGTTTTGAATTTGGAGGTTTTCATAGATGAAGTCTGCACGGTAAGTGTTATTAACTACTATACCACCCACTTTTGCAGCTGCAAGTATGACATATTCTGGTTTCTCTTTTTCGAAAAACTCTGCGACTGCATTTGCATCTAAAAGGTCTAATTCTTTATGAGTACGATATACTAAGTTTGTATAACCTTTTGATTCAAGGTTTTTAACTATAGCACTTCCAACAAGTCCTCTATGACCTGCTATGTATATTTTGCTATTTTTGTTCATCTATCTTCTCTTTATTGAATTTATTAGAATAATCAACTGAAGTGTGATATATTCTTATTATAAATATTTCATTTAATACTTTATTTACTTTGTAGATAACAATATGACTTTCATATACCAATACTCTACAATCTCTTTTAATGAGTTTATTTTTACATTCTGTACCCATAAATGGATTTAATTTAAGAAGTTCAATTTTATCTTCATACTTTGCTAAATAATTTAAAGCATTTGTTTGACTCTCGTTTGCTATATGTGATATAGCATCTTCCAAATCTATTTGTGCTTGATTAGAGTATAGTATATTATACATATTTTCTTTTTATATCACTTATAATCTCATCATGTGATTTTTCACTTACTCCAGAGTGTAATCCTTTGTCAATTTCAGACTCCAAATAAGACCAATCTTTTTCAATAAGTTTTTCTTCAACTATTTCCACCTCATGTTTTGGTAAATTTTGTAAAAAGTAGAGTACTTTGTCAAATACTGAGTCTTCTATATTTAATTTTAAAGTGTGCATTATAAAACTCCTTTTTACCTACTCAAAATAGTTCATTATGGTATAACCACCATCTTTAAGATACTGATCTTTTGTAACAAGTTTGAGGTCTGATGCCATCATATCATCTACAAGCTCTTTGAGTTGATACTCTCTGCTCCATCCCAGTTTTGTTTCTGCTTTTGTTGGGTCTCCTAAAAGCAAATCAACTTCTGTTGGTCTGAAGTATTTCGGGTCAACTGCTACAACTTCATCTCCAACTTTTAGAGTGTTATTTTCTATGCCGAGTTCTTTTAATCTGGCTTTATCTACAGAACTAATAATACCTTTTTCATCTACACCTTCGCCCTTAAATCCAAGCTCTACACCAACATATTTAAATGCCATTCTTACAAAATCACGAACAGCAGTAGTTTTGCCTGTTGCTATGACCCAGTCTTCTGGTTCATCAGCTTGTAGTATCATCCACATCATACGAACATAATCTTTTGCATGACCCCAATCACGTTTAGCATCAAGGTTTCCGAGGTAGAGTTTGTCTTGAAGGCCAAGTGCTATTTTTGAAGCTGCTCTTGTGATTTTTCTTGTTACAAATGTCTCACCTCTTACTGGGCTTTCATGGTTAAAAAGGATACCGTTACATGCAAACATACCGTAAGCTTCACGATAGTTTACACTTATCCAGTATGCATACATTTTTGCTACTGCATAGGGTGAACGAGGGTAAAAAGGTGTTGTCTCTTTTTGCGGTGTTTCTTGCACTTTACCAAAAAGTTCTGATGTTGAGGCTTGATAGATTCTAGTTTTTTCTGTAAGACCGAGGAGTTTTACAGCTTCAAGTATTCTCAATGTTCCTGTTCCATCAGCATTTGCGACATATTCAGGTGTTTCAAAACTTACAGCGACATGACTCATAGCAGCTAAGTTATATATCTCATCTGGTTGGACTTCTTGAATGATTCTAGTAAGGTTCATAGAGTCTGTCATTTCACCATAGTGAAGAATGAAATCACGATTTTCTACATGTGGGTCTTGATACAAATGGTCTATTCTGTCTGTATTAAAAAGTGAAGTTCTTCTTTTTATACCATGAACCTCATAGCCTTTTTTAAGTAAAAATTCTGCTAAATAACTTCCATCTTGTCCCGTTATACCTGTTATGAGTGCTACTTTTTTATCATTTTTCATTTAGTTACTTCCTTTTATAATCATCATCTAATCTCTCTATATCATCTTCACCAGTATATTTTCCAACTTGTGCTTCTATTATAACTAATGGTGCATTAGTATCATTTAAAAGTCTATGAATATCACCAGCTTTTATGTAAGTAGATTCATTCTCGTTAAGAAAGAATATCTCTTCATTAATGGTGACTGTTGCACGTCCGCTTACGACTATCCAGTGCTCATTTCTATGTTTATGTCGTTGAAGCGATAATCTTTTTCCGGGTTTTACTTCTATTCGTTTTATTTTATAACCATCAGAATCTTCAAGTATTGTATACGTTCCCCATGGCCTATGACCTGTTAAATGAATATTATGCAAATCTGTAGTTTTTCTTATCTCAGAAACGACCTGTTTTACTTTTTGACTGCTTCCTTTTTTAGATACTAACAGGGCATCCCCTGTATCTATAATTATCATATCTTCAATATCTACCGTTGCTATATGTCTATCATGTCCATAGATAAGATTATTTTTACTGTCTACTTGTATATATTTGTCATTTTGTGTATTGTTATTTTCATCTTTTGGAAGTTCTTCATACAATGCATCAAAACTACCTACATCTGACCAATCAATGTTTGATGGAATTACTTTAACTTTATCTGACTTTTCCATAACTGCATAATCTATACTATCTTCTGGAATTTTTATCATATCTTCATACTTTATTCTTA
>Ga0256842_1000709_pt1:27500-28956 | contig 28956 bp, 21 predicted proteins | sample 4559240metaG_FD_185973 | JGI IMG/M metagenome (GOLD analysis project Ga0256842, IMG submission 185973) | Hydrothermal vent microbial communities from Guaymas Basin, Mexico - 4559-240 | ecosystem: Environmental > Aquatic > Marine > Hydrothermal vents | place: Mexico: Guaymas Basin... | reverse complement strand
CCTTTTAATTTTCCTTTCAGTTTTAGGTCTTTTCTTTGCCCCCCAGATGCCACATAAATTCTGCCTGACACTTTCTTAATATCATTTTCAGGTATGTCCCCATCCATTTTTTATTAATTTATTTCCAATTTGCCACCCCAAATGCCCTCTAAAGACTTATAGAAGGATAAAAAAAAGATGCTTAATTGTTGGCTTTTGCTAAAAGGTTTTATTTTACCACTATTTTTCTTTTCCTATTTGCCTCCCCTAAAAACCCCCTGAATGTTTATAGAAGAAAAAAAGAATTTCGCTTAAATCATTTGATTTCTGTCAAAGGATTTTAACTTTGCCAAAATTTAATTTGTTCTTTTGTTTGTCCTTCTGTTTGTCCACCCAAAATACCTTCTATAAAGTTTATAGGATGAAAAAAATCTTTCTCTTTCTTATCTACAAACCCATGGTGGGGATTGTGTGGGAGGTGTTTCAGCCTGACACCTTTCTTATCCCCAAATTAATTCTAAATTCCAAATCTAAAATCTTGTCTGGCACTTTCTTGCCTGATACTTTTTCACTTTTTTCCGATTCAGGTTTGTTTCCAATTCCTCCTTCCAATTCCTCCAATTCCTCTATCTCTTGAGCGAAGAATTTTTAATTCCATTTCTACCAATATGGTTTTGGGAACTCTTGTGGAATAACCCTTTACTATGTTTGATGTCCCATAAAGTGTCTTTCCTTCTCTTCCAATAAAATTTTTTTTATCATCTTTTTAAAAAGTTCTAAAACCCAGGTAAAAATTAAATCACTCATGGGGTGACCTACTTTTGGGATTTTTTCCTTGGGATTAATTTTAACTCCTTTCTCCCGAAAGGAGGTTTCTTTTTTTGACACAATTAATTTTACACTGCTCAAATTTCTCTTAACTTTATTTAAAATATTAATTATTTTTTTATTGTTTCAATAAAACTTTTTTATTTTTTACCCCTTTAAAATGTGCTATTTTTATTTCTACAATTTTTATGGAGAATTTTTATGAAGAAAAAGAGTTATTCCTATAAAGACTCTGGAGTTGACATAGATAGGGCAAATGAAGCCAAAAAAAAGATGAAGGAACTTGTAGCAAGTACTTTCAATAAAAATGTTTTAAGTGAGTTGGGTAATTTTGGTGGGATGTTTGCCCTTAGTGGCTTTGATTTTAAGGATCCTGTTCTTGTAAGCAGTGCCGATGGAGTTGGTACAAAGTTAAAGGTTGCTTTTTTGATGGATAAACATGATACTGTGGGAGAAGACCTTGTAAATCACTGTGTAAATGATATTTTAGTTCAGGGTGCCTTTCCACTTTTTTTCCTGGATTACATCGCCACTGGGAAGTTAAATGTTGATACTGTAGTGGATATTGTAAAGGGTTTGAGCCGTGGATGTAGAAATAACAATATGGTTTTAATAGGTGGTGAAACTGCAGAGATGCCAGATTTTTATT
>Ga0256842_1000709_pt1:0-20000 | contig 28956 bp, 21 predicted proteins | sample 4559240metaG_FD_185973 | JGI IMG/M metagenome (GOLD analysis project Ga0256842, IMG submission 185973) | Hydrothermal vent microbial communities from Guaymas Basin, Mexico - 4559-240 | ecosystem: Environmental > Aquatic > Marine > Hydrothermal vents | place: Mexico: Guaymas Basin... | reverse complement strand
TTTTAATCAATCTAAAAATGGGGTTACCATAAGAAAAGCCTTAATTTCTCTCTTGTTGGGAGTTACACTATGAAGGAAAATGATAAAACAATTAAGGTTTCCAAACTTAAAAATGGTACTGTTATAGATCACTTAAAGCCCGGTACCGCAATTAAAGCACTTCATGTCCTTGGAATAGAAGGCGGAAACGCCATTTCCATAGGTATGTATTTTGAAAGTGAAAAGATGGGGAAGAAGGATATTTTAAAGATTGAGAATAAAGAATTGAAACCCCATGAAGTAAATAAGATAGCACTCATTTCCCCCAATGCCACACTTTCTATTATAGAAAATTATGAGGTAAAAAAGAAGAGAAGGGCTTACCTCCCGGATGTAATTGAAGGTATAGTAAAGTGTGGTAATCCAAATTGCATAACTAACTATGAAAATATAAGGACGAAATTTTATGTAATTAAAGTCTCAAATGGAGAAATTAAGTTGAGGTGTCACTATTGTGAAAGAGTTTTTAAAAAGGATGAGGTGGAATTAATTTAGTTTAAGGAGATTGAAATGGATGAAAAGAAAGTAGTAGTTGCTTTAGGAGGCAATGCAATAATTAAAAAGGGACAAAAAGGCAGTGTATACGAGCAATTTGCAAATACCAGAGAAGCGCTAAATAACATCTTTGGACTTATTCAGGAGGGGCATAAAATTGTGATAACCCATGGGAATGGTCCACAGGTTGGAAATATACTTTTAAGGGTGGAGGCAAGTAAAGATATTGCATATGAATTACCCCTTGGAGTATGTGTTGCTCAGAGTCAGGGGGAAATGGGATATATGATAGTGCAATCACTTCAGAATAAATTGATCAGAGAGGGAATAGAAAGAAATGCAATATGCATATTAACTCAGGTTGTAGTGGATAAAAATGATCCCAGTATGAAAAATCCCACCAAGCCCATTGGTAAATTTTATACTGAAGAAGAGGCAAAGGAAAAAATTGAAAAACTCAGATGGGACATGGTTGAGGATGCTGGAAGAGGATGGAGGAGGGTGGTGCCCTCTCCGAAACCAATCTCAATTGTTGAAAGTGAATCTATTAAAAAATCCTTTTATAGTGGAGATATTGTAATAGCCTGTGGTGGAGGAGGAATCCCTGTATATGTGGAAGATGAGGGAACTTATGAGGGGGTGGATGCAGTTGTTGACAAGGACCTTGCATCTTCTGTTCTTGCAAATGAAATAGGTGCTGATGAACTTATTATTTTGACAGGGGTTGAATTTGTATATCTAAATTTTGGAAGGGAAAATGAAACCATTTTGAGGGAAGTTTCCCTTAAAGAGGTAAAGAAATATTACGAAGATGGACATTTTCCGCCTGGCAATATGGGTCCAAAAATTGAAGCGGTTATCAACTTTCTGGAAAGGGGTGGAAAAAAAGCCATCATAACTTCTACTGAGAAGGCTTATGACGCGTTAAAGGGTAAAACAGGAACACATATTTTTCCATAAATGATGGAGGTAAACTATGGCTTTTAATTTAAAAGGAAGATCTCTTTTGACATTGAAAGATTTTTCTAAAGAAGAGATAGAGTTTATACTTCAAATTTCACATGAGGTTAAGAAAGAGAGAAGAAGTGGAAAAATTACCCAGAGGTTTTTGGGAAAGACACTTGCTATGATTTTTGAAAAGAGATCCACTCGTACCCGTTCAGCCTTTGAGACTGCTTTTGCTGAAGAGGGAGGACATCCATCCTTTATGTCCACAGATGATATTCAACTTGGTGCAAAGGAAACCATTGAAGACACGGCGAGGGTACTCGGCAGGATGTTTGATGCCATTGAATTTAGAGGTTTTAAGCAGGAAACAGTTGAAAAATTGGCTGAATATTCAGGAGTTCCTGTATATAATGGCCTCACAGATAAATTTCATCCCACACAGGTTCTTGCCGATTTAATGACTGTTCAGGAAAATTTTGGAAGTTTAAAAGGCCTTAAGTTTGTTTACTGTGGTGATGGAAGAAATAATATGGCAAATTCTCTGATGATTGGATGTTCTAAAATGGGAATGAAATTTGTTATTGTGGCACCTAAGAGTCTATGGCCTGAAGAATCTCTTGTAAATGAATGTAAATCCTTTGCAGAAGTCTCGGGAGGAAATGTCTTGATAACTGATGATATTGATGAAGGAGTTGTAGGTGCAGATGTTGTATACACAGATGTGTGGGCATCCATGGGGGAGGAATCAAAGAGAGCTGAAAGAATAAAATTACTTACTCCATACCAGGTAAATGATGAATTAATGGAAAAAACTGGCAATAGAGATGTTATTTTTATGCACTGCCTTCCCGCTGTAAGGGGTGAAGAGGTTACGGCATCGGTAATTGATGGACTTCATTCAAGGGTTTGGGATGAGGCTGAAAATAGAAAACATACAATCAAAGCCATAATGATTGCCACGCTCCTTTAAAAAATGCCACATATAGTTTTTGAAGGAAATTTTGAAAATATAAAGTTTGAAAAATTTAAGTATGAAAGTGGGGACCTTTCCTTTCATGTTGTGGAAATTTATAAGAGTAAGATGAGGGAAAAGGTCCTCTTTGAAGTTGAATTGAATGGGGATAGAAGATTTATAGTTGAAGTTAAGAAAAAGAAAGATGGGGGGATAATTAAGGTGGGAAGTTTTTTCACAATTGAAAGGGATGAAGGGGTTAAACGGGTTTTGTGGTTAATTTATAAGCGTTTTCCCTTTGGTAAACTAATCAGGACCAATATTGAAGAAGAACTTCGAGATGGGTAATTACTTTTATTCTGTGAGTGAGTTTTACAAAAAGTTTTTCAGGGAAAAGATCTGGAAAATATCTCTGGATCTTGGTATTCCCTGTGTACATGGCAAGTGTATTTATTGTAATGAAACTTCCTTTATTCCTTCTAATGTTAGGGGTAGGAAAATAAGAACACAGATAGAAGAGGGGATTTCCATTTTAGGGAAAAGGTATGGAGTTAAAAAGTTTATTGCTTACCTTCAATCTGGAACAAATACTGCAGTTTCCCCTGAAGTACTGGAGAAAGTTTTAGAGGAAATATTTTCATATAAAGAGATTGTCTCCCTTTCCATAGGTACCAGACCAGATTACATTTCTCAGGAAGTTGTGGAACTTTTCAAGTATTTTTCAAAATATAAGCCCATTTTCGTGGAACTGGGACTTCAGTCTGCAAATGATGATACACTTAAATTTATAAATAGGGGACATACCTTTTCAGATTTTCAACTTGCCCTTCAGAAACTCCTTGAATGTAAAAATCTTTTGGTTGTAGCCCACATGATTGTGGGATTGCCCGGAGAAGACAAAGATGTAATTTTCAAAAGTTTTGAGAAGGTTTCACATTTACCTTTAAATGGTGTGAAGATTCATCATCTTCAGGTTGTAAAAAATACCCCTCTTGAAAGAATTTATCTGAGTGGAAGGGTAAAAATTTTTGAAGAGGTTGAAGATTACATTGAGATTTTATCCCAACTTCTCGAAATACTTCCTCCCCATTTCGTGATTCACAGGCTTTATGGGGATATACCGCATAATCTATTGATTGCTCCCAGGTGGAAAATTGACAAAAATTCCTTTAAATTAAAACTTGAGGAAAAATTTAAGGAGAGAGATGGATATCAGGGAAAGTATTTTAAGAGATGAATTTATTTTAAATGTGGTGCTTGTGGAGCCTGAAATTCCTCCAAATACGGGAAATATAGCAAGACTATGTGCTGCAACGAATACAAGACTTATAATTGCTGGTAAGCCTTCTTTCAGTTTTCAGGATAGATACTTGAAAAGGGCTGGACTTGATTACTGGGATCATGTTAGTTTTTTTCAGATACCTTCACTGGATGGTTTGCTCGAGGTGGTTTCCTTAGATAAACTTTTTCTGTTTACAACAAAGGTAAAAAAAAGTTATACAAAAGCAAATTTTATCCATGGCAGTTTTCTAATTTTTGGTAAAGAGAGCATGGGGCTTGATGAAAAGTATTTAATTGATTATTACGAAAATTGCTATACAATTCCAATGTGGGGAAGGGTTAGAAGTCTAAATCTCTCTTCTGCGGTATCCATTGTTACCTATGAAGCTTTGAGAAAAATCAAGAAATTTTGACAAATTATGAGTATGCAATTATTATTGTTTTTTATGAGAAGATTAAAATTCCTTTTATCAATTTTAATTCTACAATTATTTTTTTTAAGTGGAAATTATCTCTTAGGAACGAGGGGTAATTGTGAGAATTTGATAATTTCTTTAAAAAAGTCCTACAACGAATTTTTAAATGGAAGGGAAAATTTTAAAAATCTTGTTTTAAAAATTAGAAAAATTGAGAAAATTGGCTGTGAAAATAGCGATAGATATTTTGAATATCTTTATTTAAAGGCTGCCATTTTTAAAAAGGGTGGAGAAAAGTTTAAAAGGAAAAAATATATTCTTTACTCAATGAAAATCCTTGCCCAGATATATGAGGAAGGAATTTACAGGAAGAAAAAAGATAAGATAAAAAAGGCAATCCTTTTACTTGCAAGAATTTATGAGAGAGATTTTAATTTCAAGGATAGAGCCCTATATTGGTATGAGAAATATCTTGATCTCTTCTTTAATGATGTAGAAAGTAGGTGGATAAAGGAAAAAGTAAAATCACTTTATTCAGATTTAAAAAAGATAAGTGATAGGGATAGATTTAAAATGAAGAGGAGGGAGTTTTCCCTCATAACAAGGGTCGATTTCTGGAGTTCTCCCAAAAGTACCAGAGTTGTCGTTGAACTTGATGGTCCAGTGTACTTTACTAAGAATGTGCTTAAAAATCCATATAGGGTTTTTGTGGATTTTTACAATGCCTATGCCAATCCATTTTACATTAAAAGGGCAATAATAATTGAAGGACAATTTCTCAACAGAATAAGGATTGGGCAGTTTAAGAAAAATGTTTCAAGGGTTGTTCTTGATTTTAACAGAGAGATAAAGGTTACCTCCTTTCACCTTGATAATCCCTTTAGATTGGTTATTGATATAAATCTTGAGGGTGTGACAAATCTTGTAAAGAATCGTGGAAAGAGAAAAAAAGTTTCTAAAAAGAAAACTCTTGTTTCAGCGGAGGGAAAAAAGAAAAAAAAGGTGGTTGTAAAGAAAGAGGAGAAAAAGCCCAAAAAGGAAAAGGTTGGAGTACCTAAGAATGTTAAAGTGGTTCCCCCGGAGAAGATTGACAGAAACACTTTGACGAGGGTTCTTGGTTTGAAGGTGGGGACTGTGGTAATAGATCCCGGGCATGGTGGGAAGGATCCTGGCACCGTTGGATATAGAGGGATAAAGGAAAAGGATGTGGTATTAAAAATAGCAAAGAAATTAAAGAAGTTGTTAATTGAGAAACTTGGGTTAAATGTGGTGCTTACAAGGGATAGAGATATTTTTGTTCCCCTTGAGAGACGCCCTCTTGTGGCAACTCAGAACAATGCAGATTTATTTATATCCATACATGCAAATTCAAGTAGAAATGATAGGGCTGCAGGAATTGAGACTTTCTATTTAGGTTTTACGAGAAATAGGAGATCCCTTTCAATAGCCGCATATGAAAACGCCCTTTCTCAAAAAAATATAGGTCAACTTGAAGATGTTATAAAAAAGATAACCTTGAGTGAAAAATTAAAGGAATCTAGGAGATTTGCAATAGATGTAAACCGTTCACTATGGAGAACAATTAGAAAAGTTGATCCCTATGCGAAAAATAGAGGAGTAAAAAAGGCTCCCTTTGTAGTTTTGATTGGTACTCAGATTCCAAGCATCCTTGTGGAAATAGGATTTTTAAGCAATAGGAGAGAGGCAAAAATAATCTCAAGTGGAAAAAATCAAAGGAAAATTGCAGAAGCGCTATTTTATGGAATTTATAATTATTTAAAGGAAGTGGGAAGAGTTGAGAAAAAGATCTCTTCTAATCATTAGTTTTTTCATATTTTTTTCCTTTATATTTGGAGATGTCTTTTACTATAACGGGGTTGTAAAGAAGGAAAAGAAAGAAAATGAAGTGAAATTTTCCTTTCCATATCTTGAAAAATTTAAAAATTGTGGTCTTGTGGGATATCGGGGGGTGGTAAGGAAATTTGAAGGTGAAAGGGTAAAGATTTCCATTTATAGATTTCAAAATGAGATGGATTCTTTTTCTGCTTTTTCTGTTTTTGTAGATGAAAGGTCTCGCTTCTTTGAAATAGATAAAAGTGGATTTTTGAAGGATAATAAAATTTATGTTTGGGTTGGAAATTATCTTACAATTTCTGAATTTAAAGGAATCTTGAAGATCAATGGGATTAGATATTTTGAGTGGATTAGATCTCAATATGTCCATAAAAGGAGAATTCCTGAACTTTATAGATTGGTAATTGATTTGCCATATCCAATTTTCTTCTGTAGATTTTTTTCAAATCATTCTTTTATTTACAATTTTGATGGAGAGTATAAATTTATAAAAGATTTTCCCCTTGTTCATGCTAAAATTAAAATAGAGGGGAAAAATATGGATTTTTTTCTCGCTGGCAAGAATTTTGATGCTTCTTTACTTAAAAAGAAAAATTTCCAGATTTTTAAAAGGGATGATTTTACTTTTTTTTGTGATAATTGTCCCAGATCTTTAGTTGATAGAGTTCTTTTGAAAATTGCTGAGAATAAAAATAAAGGGAGGTTCTTTTTCAGAAGGGATAATTTTACCTATGGAGATCTTGTCTTAAATGGGATATTACTTGCCTTTTTGCTTTTATTTATATCAATCGCTTTTGGAGTGTTGTTTGGTTTTGTTTTGAGATTTTTTAAAGAGAGGAATGAGGAAAAATTTTTGAGGATGGATTTAAGGGATGAAAATAACGAGAAGAGAGGCAATAATTGATATAGTACTTCTTTCTCTTTCAGGGATTTTTTTGGATGGATGTGGTAAGAAAAGAAGTGAAGTGTTACTTAAAAATCCAGACAAAAGGGTGACAGATTATCCCGGATATGTGGTTCAGGTTTATGGAGAAGATCCCTATCGTATAACAAAAAAAGCAATAGATCTTCTTGGTGGAATGAAGACCTTTGTTAAAAAGGGAGAGAAAGTTCTCATAAAGCCCAATATTGGTTTTAATAGGCCCTCCTATTTTGGATCTGATACAAATCCGATGGTTGTAAAGGCGGTTGCGGAGGAGGTGTTGAAGGTGGGACCTTCACAGGTTATTGTGGCTGATTATACCCTATACAATCCCAAGAGTTGTTATAAGAGAAGTGGCATATATGATGCCCTGAAGGGACTTGATGTGGAGGTAAAATATGTATCTCAATTTGATTTTGTTAAAGTTGATATTGGAGGAAAATTTATAAAAGAGTGGGAAATTTACAGATATTTTTTAGATGTGGATAGGGTGATAAATGTGCCAGTTTTAAAGCAACATTCCCTTGCTGGATTAAGCATGGCAATGAAAAATTTGATGGGAGTAATAGGAGGTAAAAGGAGTTATTTTCACAGGGATTTGAGCAATGCCCTTGTTGATTTAAATTCCTTTTTGCATCCCACTTTAAACATACTTGACTGCTACAGGGTTATTGTGAAAAATGGCCCTCAGGGTGGGGGGATCAAGGATACTGTTCTTAAAAAAAGTGTCATTGCCGGGGTTGATGTCCTCTCAGTTGATTTCTATGGGGCTCTTTTGATGGGATATGGGGGGAATTTGCCGGGGTATGTCATTGAAGGAAAGAGAAGAAATTTAGGTGAATTGGATAGAGAGTTAAAAACTGTTGAGATATGAAATTAAGAAAAGTCAGGATTTTTTCCCAGATATTTTTTTTCCTTCTATTTTTAGTTCAGGTATTTTGTGGAATTTTAATCTCAAATGAGTTGGTAAGTGCAAATCCTTTGTCTTCCATTTTTTTCTATATGGATCCACTTCTTTTAATTCACTCTCTATTTACTGGTTTCCTTATTATTTTTCTCATTTCCATCCCTTTTTTGCTTTTATCACTTATTTTTCGAAGATATTTTTGTGGATGGATCTGTCCCCTTGGCACTTTGATTAGAATTTTTTCCCGGAAAGGGTATGGTAAATTTGATTTAAAGTTTAGAAAATTTAAAAATTTTACCCTCTTTGCCTTTATCTTTCTTACCCTTAGTGGAATAACTTTTCTATTTATGGATCCCATTACCATTGTTTACAGATTTTTCTCATCCTTTTTATATCCTGCAATTATAAATATTTTTCTCAAGAGTTTTAATTTTTTTGGTATATCCCCTCCAGATTTTTTTCTTAGGATCTTTCCTTCAAAGGAAGTATTTATATTTCATTCTCTTTCCATTTTTCTATTTTTATTTTTTATACTCCTGTTAAATTATTTTGAGAAAAATTTCTGGTGCAAATATATCTGTCCTTTAGGGGCCCTCTTTTCAATCTTTTCTTCAGTTAAGTGTGGTCTCTACCTTGAAAAGGATATTGAAAAGTGCATTAATTGTGGGAAATGTCAATTACATTGTAGTATGGATGTAAATCCCATCTGTGGTAAGGAGTGGGAACATTTTGACTGTATTTTGTGTATGAATTGTGTAAATGTGTGTCCAACAGATGCAATAAAATTTAAATACAGGTGGAGATTTTCTTCAAAGGAATATTTTGATGTTGAAAAGAGAAAAACTTTAAACTCCCTTATTGGAATGGGACTTTCATTTTACTTAATTGGTGGTTTTTTAAAATATACAAATAGAATAAAAAATAGGGTTTTAAGACCCCCTGGAGCCTTAAGGGAGGAAAAGTTTCTTGAGAAATGTATCAGGTGTGGAGAATGTGTGAGTGTCTGTCCAACAAATTTTTTACATCCTGCACTTTTTGAGGCTTCTTTTGATGGAATATATACTCCCATTGGTGTTCCACAATATGGATATTGTGAGGATAGATGTGTCAGGTGTTCGGAGGTCTGTCCCTCAGGGGCCATAAAAGGGATAACCATATCTGAAAAATTATCAAAGCCCATAAGAATTGGTACCGCCTACATTGACAAAAATAGATGTATCCCATGGAATGAGGGTAAAAGTTGCATTGTCTGTGAAGAGGTATGTCCCGCAATTGGGGGGGATAAGGCGATAAAACTTGTGGTAAAGGATGTAAATGGAAAGAAGGTAAAGGTACCTGAAGTTTCAAATAAACTCTGCATTGGCTGTTCTATTTGTGAAAATAGATGCCCTCAAAATCCTCCGGCAATATTTGTTACAAATGATGGGGAAATAAGATTTTAAGTGGTAAGTAAGTGATGATGGAGACAAAGTGTCTCCCCTTTTACTCTAATATTCAACCATTCTTGGAAATCTAAAATCTTGCCTGACACCAATTTTAATCCTTTTCAGGTCTTTTCAGGTCTGTCCCCATTCCCACAAATGCCATCCAGTAGGCTTATAGGAAGGCAAAGGAGACAATCTTAGTTGTTTATCTCTGCCAGAAGATTTCAAGTCATTGCCAGTTTTAAGTTTTTCTTGCGTTTGCCTCCCCTGAAAGCCTTTTGCTTGCCACCTCTAAAAACCTACTGAAGGTTTATAGGAAAGTAAGGGGATGAACTTAATCGTTGCTTTCTGCCAGAGGATTTTTTTCTTGCAAGAATTTAAATTTTTCTCTTATTTCCTCACCCCCAAATGCCACCTAAATTTTTTGCCTGACACCTTTTTCCCACTTCCAATTTTTGCTGCAAGATTTATAGAAGAAGTTGGTGAATAAATATTTTCTCTATTATTATTTTTTAGACACGAAATTTTGGGGATGTCTTGTGACCTTCTTTCGGGAATTTTTATTCGGAGTTAATTTTAACCTCTTTTTCCCAAAAGGAGGTCTTTTTCTTCTGACACAATTTATGCCTCACCGCCCAAAACCTCCTCTATCAATGAAATTAATTTTTATTTTCATTTTCATTTAAAAATTTTATCTGTGGTTATTGTATAAAAAGGTGTACATGAAAAAGGATTTGATTACCTTTTTTACATAATTTTTAGTTTCCCTGAATTTTATGAAGTTTACAAAGAGGTATGGAAAATTTGATCTCATTTTTTCAGGAAAGGTTGTATTAAAGGTTTTAATCCACAATAGGGTATTTGTTTCCCCGGAATTATATGCAGAGGATATGTATTCCTTCCTTTTTAATCTTTCCTTTAATTTTTTCACATATAGACATCCAAGTTCTATATTAATTTTGGGGGTGTAAAGGATATTGGGGGAGAAATTAATTTTTAAATTGTTTTCCTTAATTATTTGAATTGCCGTCTTATCCATAAGTTGCATAAGTCCCCTTGCAGAGGTAATTGAGTGGGCATTTTTATCAAATTTGCTCTCCTCCCTGATGAGGGAAAATATAAAATTTGGATCGAGTTTTGCCTTCTGGGAATTTTTTACTACTTCTTCATGGTAGTAGATGGGATATACATTTTTTAGCAAGTTTTTGTCAATTAGTTGAACTGGAAAATATGGGGGATAGGTGTTTTTTAAAAGATTATAGGAAAGGTAAATTACTCTGGGATGGTTCTCCTCATAGGTATAAAATTTTATGAGACTTTTTGTTCTGAAGATTTTTAACTCATTTCCCTTAAGTCCTGTAAGTCTTCTTAGATATTTTATGGGGGTTCTTTTTAGAAAAAAGGGAGATAATTTATAACATCTAAGTTGGATTGATTTTTTGAGAAGATAGGGAAATACATTTTTTACAGGTATTTTTTTCAGGGATATATTGCCATTTAGCCATCTGATATTTTTTATCCTTTCGATTTTTTCATAGTATCTTTTAAAATTTTTTCTAAAGTTTTCTCTGAATGTTTTCTTATCTTCACTTAGATAGTACATAAATGATAGATATTTGAGTGGGTAGTTGCTCTTTTTACTCTGATAATTTTTTTTGTAAATTTTTATATCTTCTGTTTGAGATATTTTTTTAAAAATTTCAAGTGAAGGAAAATAGTAAAAGGAATAAAAGGTTTTTAAATTTTCTGAAATGATTTCTCTGGCTTTATCTTTTTTCCCATTTTCAAGTAGTATTGATGTGTATAAATATCTTATGCCGTCAAAATCTATTTTTCTTTTTAAGTATTTGAACTTTTCATATTTCAGAATCTTTTTGAAAGTGTTTTCACATTTTGTGTTTTCCCCCTCTCTGAAGTATAAAAGTGCAAGTTTTTTATAGAGTTTTATCCTGTTTGTAATTTTTTGAGTGGGTATTATTTTTTTTAGAAGTCTTTCACTTTCCTCCAACTTTTTATTTTTTATGTGGATATATAGTAATTCATCAAGTAGAAATTCTGAATATATTTTTCTTTTCAGTAAGATGTCTTCTATTAACAGTTTATTTTCTCTTTCTTTTCCAAGTATTGAATAGATTCTTGAAAGGAGAATTGAAACTTGAAGAAGAGTTCTTTTCTCATTTTTATTGATTTTATTAAAAATTTCCTTCAATACCTTTTCAGATTTCAAATAATGGGATTCTAAAAAGAAATACCTTGCATAATAGTATTTAAAGAGATTGTCTTTAGTTCCAAACCTTTTTTGAAAGAGATCTATTATAACTTTTGCTTCTTTTAGATATCTGTTTTTAAGTAATATTGATAGAATCTTTAAAAGAGTTTTTTTAGACTTAATATATTTTTCAACATGGTAAATATTTTCAGACAAAATCTTTGAGCATTCCCCCTTTAATTTATGGTTTCTTGAATAGTTTATAATTTTGAGTAGGTAATAGGTAGCTTTTGGGTAATTTTTTTCCTCAAGATGGGCTTTTCCGAGCATGAAGTAGGCTTTGCTTCTATTTTTTCTATATCTTCTGACATATTTTTTTAATGTTTTTATGGCAAGTTTTGTCTTTTTACTTTCAAAATAACTTTTCCCAAGATTGAAGTATGCCTCTTTGAAAAATTTTGAATGGGGGACTCTTTTTATCAATCTAAAAAATAATTTTCTTGCTTTTTCTTTTTCGCCGTTTTTATCGAGTAATTCTCCACTTTTTATGAGAATAAAATCACCAAGGAGTTTGTCTTCTCCATATTTGTCTGCTAAATTCCATAGTTTGTTGACATCTTCCAATTCATAGTAGATTAAGAATAGGTCAACATAGAGTCTTTCCCTTTTGAATTTTTCAGGGGATTTTTCCTTGAGTGTAATTAACTGCTTTTCTTTTTCCCTGAGTATGTTAGAAAAGGTGAAAATGGCTAAAGTGTTTAATATGATAAAAATTATTATTTTTCTTTTCATTTTTGCAAAAGTTGGAGTTTACCAGTATTTTATTTCTTTTCAAGGGAAAAATTTATCCTGGTCATGTTTTATAATTCCTGTAAAAAAGGGTGGCCTAAGTTATAATTAAAAAACTAACAAAAACTAAAAGAAAGAAGGCCACCCATGAAAGGGATACCAGCAAGTGAAAAAACGTGCAAGGAGTTTTTTATATTGTGGAAAACTTTTTTAATAAATTATACATAAGTCAGTCTTGAATTTCTTTGACATTCAGTCTTTCTTAAAATTGCACTATCCTTAGGCATTTAATCTAATTCCATGAAAAACAATGAAAAAGGAAAGTTTTTCACAATTTTTCCACAGAGTTTTGAAAAAAATCTGTGGAATTTAATCCGCTGGCGCGTAGTATCCCTTTTTATATCTGAGTTTGATTCCCCTTCTTTTAACCTTTATTTTTATTTTTCTAAATTTTCCATCATGTTTCTTATTTGTTGAAATATAACTGATGCTGTATTGGTTCCTAAGATCTCTATTTATTTCCTGAAAGCATTTGTAAAGATCACTTAAAAGAGATGGGGCAAAAAGTTTTCCACCAGTGTTTATGGCAAAATCCTTTAAAATTGTATCTCCTTCCTTTTTGCCTGAGTGCCCAAAATATCCAGCCCTGTTTGTTGAAATTGCATATATCACAACTCCAGATTCCTGTGCAGCCTTTAGCGCATCTTCAAATGTGGTGCTACTTACTGTATCATCACCATCAGAAATTATTACAATGATTTTTCTTTTATCCTGAGAACTCCACCTCATTTTTTCCTGACATATTAAATATATTGCGTCAAATAGTGCAGTTCCCCCTCCAGCCTTTAACAGTTTCAGTTCCTGTTTTATCTGATTTACATCCTCGGTAAAGTCTTGAACAAGAGTTACACTGCTGTCAAATTCTGTAACAAGGGCAAAGTCCCCTGGTCTTAAAACGGAATTTAAAAAATCCACAGCCGCATCCACTTCAAATTTTAGTTTGTCCACCACACTTGCACTTGTATCAATTAAAAGACCTATTAATAGTGGCATATCTGTTCTTGCGGAAAATTTCTCTATCTTTTGTTTTACCCCATCTTCAAAAATTTCAAAATCTTCTTTTTTGAGATCTGTTACGTATCTTCCATTTCTGTCAGTTGCCACACATAGTATATTTACCATTTCCACCTTTACTTTAAAATTTGCCTGGGAGAAGAGAGGGGTAATGAGAAATATAGAAGTTAAAAGGGTTGATATGTAAATTCTTAATTTTTTATTCATAATCTTTTTTCAGTTTATTTAATCTGTTATTATATAGGATAATAAAAATCAGTCAAGGAAGGTAAATTTATGAAAAAATATTTTATTATTTTTTTTATTTTTTTCTTTTTTTTGACATTTCTCATGGCCGAAGATATTGATGTGAATCATATAAAATACTATCTCGAAAAGATTGTTTCCTTTGCTCCCCATCCATCTGGAAGTAAAAATATTCAGAAATTGAGGAAATTTATAATTGATGAATTAAAAAAGGATGGTCTTGTGGTGAAAAAGGATGAATTTATTGCAGATACTCCTTATGGGAAGATTAAAATGGTGAATATTGTGGGAATTTTGATGGGTAAAAGTGGGGGGGAAGTTTATCTTGCATCCCATTATGATTCAAAGTTATTTAAAAAATTTAAGTTTGTGGGGGCAAATGATTCTGGATCAAGTACGGCCGCGCTTCTTGAACTTGCAAGAGTGCTTTCAAAGAAAAAAAATTTTTTTACATATGTTTTTGTCTTCTTTGATGGAGAGGAGGCTTTTGGTAGGGATATTACTGATAGAGATGGACTTTATGGGAGTAAACATTTCGTAAAGAAGTTGAAAGAAAAAGGGGCTTTATCAAATATTGAGGCGTTTATTTTACTTGATATGATTGGAGATAAGGATTTGCAAATTTCAAGGGATAACTACTCTTCAAAGGAACTTTTTGAAATTTTTTCAAGATGTGCATCAATAGGTGGATATCCTGAGATAATTTCTCCCTATCCCACATATGTAATAGATGATCACACTCCTTTTTTGAAAGAGGGAGTTAAGGCAATTGACATAATAGACTTTAACTATGGTCCCAACAATTCCTACTGGCATACAAAGGAGGATAATTTAAAACATGTATCTACAAATAGTATATATCTTGTTTGCAAAGCTATACTATGTATGTTAAGGGAGTTGGAATCCTTTTAAAAATAGTTTTATAAATGGGAAAAACTATTTGAAAAATGGAGATTTTAAATCTGAGAAAGGGGTTGGTCGGTACCACTGATGGGTTTTGTCAATTGTCATTTGAGAAATCTTTGACCTGGGCGAGGGCTTATGGGGGTGAAAGAAATGAATACATTTCAAGTGTACTAATAACTTCTGATGGTGGTGTGGCAATTGTAGGTTATTCTTCTTCCTTTTTATCCCTTTTTCTTACTTACCTACTTTTTTCTTTTCTGATACCTTTCTTAATCTCATTTTCAGGTCTGTCCCCTTTTCCTTCCCTTAAACCCCCTTAAGGTTTGTAGAAAAAAAGGATTTTATTTAATCATTGTCTTTTGCCAAAAGATTTTAAGTTATTGCCAGTTTTAATTTCTTTCTTTACATGCCCACCATATATGCCCTCTAAAGGTTTATAGGATAAAAAAGAGTTTTACTTTAATCGTTCTTTAATCGTTGGTTTTTGCAAAAAAAATTAAGTGATTGTCAGTTTCCGGTTTTTTCTCTTACTTATTAGCCCTAAAAGCCCTTAAACTTTTCTTGAATCTCCTGCCTGACACCTAAATTACTATAAATTCTAAATTTTCCTGAATTTCCTAATTTCCAGAATTTTCAATTTTTTTCTTTTTCTCTATAAACCCATGGTGGGGATTGTGTAAGGGTAATTCTGGTAATTTCAGTAGTTTAAGCCTATTCCCCAAATCCTAAATTTTCCAAACTTTAAACTTTGTCTGACACTTTTTCACTTTTTGCCCAACACTCTTTCCTAAATCTCAAATCTCAATTCCAAAATCGAAAATCTCAACTCTTGCCTGACACTTTAAAATTTAATTTTTTCTCTTATTTGCCTACACTTAAAGCCCCCTAAAGGTTTATAGAAAGAAAAAGAAGTTTTGTTTAAATCATTTGAGTTTCCCAGAAAAATTTTTAAATCTTGATAGTTTTGTTTTCCTACCTGCCAACCCTAAAAGCCTCTTAAAAGCTCATAGAGAGAAAAAATTTTCCCTTTAGTCAGTTGATCTTTGCCAAAAGATCGTTAACTTGCCAGAATTTAATATGTTTCTTTATTTGTTTCCCACAAGAGCTCTAAAAACCATCTAAAAATTTATAAAAAAAATAATGTCAGACAAAGAAAATTTTTAAGTCGTTGTGTGCTTTTGTTTTTGCCCTCGCCTATCTGCATCCTTTAAACTATGTAGAGCATGTAAAATTGGTCCTTTAATTAAATTTAAAAGATATAGTTAAATCAGATAATTACCCTGAAATTTTACCGTGGAATTGATGAATGAAAAACTCTTCACTTATAATCTTTCAAATACAAAATTTTAAGTATGTCTCTTGTTGAGGTAAGCAAGGAAGGGAGAATATAAATCGTTTAATGCAAATTGCATAGGTTATTGTCTCTTTTGGGTATCCTTTATATAAGATTTTGCTATATTTTTGAAATATTTCAATTTCAACTTTACTTATTTGTTTAGAATTAATTTAATTGAAAGATTTTAATAAAATTGGTATACTTCAATTCCTTATTAACTTTCATTTAGAGGTATTTTATATGGCTGATAATTTTAATTTTTTAGATATTGAAAAGAAATGGCAAAGTATCTGGGAGGAAAAAGGTGTTTTTAAAGCCTCTGAGGATGAAAAAAGAAAGAAGTATTATGTTCTTGAAATGCTTCCCTATCCATCGGGAAGGCTTCACATGGGGCATGTGAGAAACTATTCCATTGGGGATGCCATAGCAAGATTTATGAGAATGAATGGTTATAATGTCCTTCACCCCATTGGTTGGGATTCCTTTGGATTACCTGCTGAGAATGCAGCTATAAAAAATAAAATTCATCCCGAAAAGTGGACCTTTTCAAATATTTCGTATATGAAATCTCAGATGAAAAAACTTGGATTTAGTTATGACTGGGATAGGGAGGTTACAACCTGCCTTCCTGAATATTATAAGTGGAACCAGTGGTTTTTTTTGAAAATGTTTGAAAAGGGGTTAATTTATAGAAAGTATTCCACAGTTAACTGGTGTGAGAGTTGTCAGACCGTTCTCGCCAATGAACAGGTGCAAAATGGAAGGTGCTGGCGGGATGGGACACCTGTCATTCAGAAAAAACTTGAGCAGTGGTTTATCAAGATAACAGATTATGCTGAATCTCTGTTGGAAGATATGAAATATTTAGAGGATTGGCCTGAAAGGGTTCTCACCATGCAAAAGAACTGGATAGGAAAGTCAAGGGGTGCCCTTGTAAAGTTTAAAATAGATGGAATGGATGAAGAGATAGAAATATTTACCACAAGAATTGACACCATCTTTGGCGCAAATTCCATAATACTTGCCCCTGAACATCCCCTTGTGGAAAAGTTGATTTCAAACCTTTCAAAAAAGGGTGAAATAGTTGAATTTATAGAGAAGATGAAAAATCAGAGTAAAATAGATAGGATGGGAGATACCACCAAGGAGGGATACTTTCTCGGATATTATGCGATAAATCCCTTTAATGGAGAAAAAATTCCCATCTGGACTGCAAACTTTATTTTAATGGACTATGGAACAGGTGCCATAATGTCTGTTCCAGCACATGACGCAAGGGATAATGAATTTGCAAAGAAATATAATCTTCCAATAAAACAGGTAATTTTTCCCAAAGATGGAGGAAATATTGAAGGGGATCTTTTTGAAGAATATGGAATCTTAAAAAATAGTGGGGAATTCAGTGGCCTTGATTCAAAAACTGCAATGGAGAAAATGGCAAAATATGCTGAAGAGAGAGGCTTTGGAAAGGCAACAATTACCTATAAGTTGAGGGATTGGGGGATTTCAAGGCAGAGATATTGGGGGACTCCCATTCCCATAATTCACTGTGAGAAGTGTGGAATTGTACCCGTCCCCTATGAAGATCTTCCGGTGCTTTTACCACCTGTAGATGAGATAGACTATAGAGGAGGTTCACCCCTTGAAAATGTTGAGGAGTTTGTAAATACAACATGTCCCAGATGTGGGGGTAAAGCAAAGAGGGATACCGATACCATGGATACCTTTGTGGATTCATCCTGGTATTTTTTAAGATATACCGATGCAAAATTTGATAAATTACCTGTAAATAGTGAAAAAGTGAAATATTGGTTTCCCGTTGACATCTATATAGGTGGAATCGAACACGCTGTTATGCATCTCATTTATATGAGATTTTGGTGGAAAATGATGAAAGACATAGGTTTGATTGAAGGGGGACCTGAGCCTGTGAAAAAATTGTTGACCCAGGGCATGGTAATTAAAGATGGTGCAAAGATGAGTAAATCTCTGGGAAATGTTGTGGATCCTGATGAGATGATTGAAAAATATTCTGCTGATACCTGCAGGATATTTATTTTATTTGCCGCACCCCCTGAAAAGGATCTTGACTGGAGCGATTTTGGAATTGAAGGATCCCATAGATTTTTGCTGAGGGTGTTTAGAATAGTGGGCAAGTACTCTGATAAATTAAAGGATATTTCCTCAGAAGTGGATGTTTCTTCCCTTGATGAAAAGGGTGTTTCCATTTTGAGAAAAACCCATCAGGTGGTGAAAAAGGTTACTGAAGATATTGGTGAGAGGCTTCATTTAAACACTGCAATTGCTTCCATAATGGAGCTTACCAATGAGTTGTATCTGTTTGAGGGTGGAAATCTTGAGGAAAAGTATTTGCCTCTTTTTAAAAATGTGTCTGAAAATTTGATAAAAATTCTTTCCCCCTTTGCCCCTCATGTTGCTGAGGAATTGTGGCACAGGATAGGTCATGAGTCCTTTCTTGTAGATGAGCCCTGGCCCAGGTATGATGAGGCACTTGCAAAAGAGGATAAGGTTGAAATTGCAGTTATGGTAAATGGTAGATTGAGGGATAAGGTGAAGGTTGATCTCGATGCAGATGAAGATACGGTTTTTGACATTGCAATGAAGTCGGAAAAGGTTTCAAGAAGGGTCTCAGATAAAAAGATTGTAAAGAGAATTTTTGTTAAAAATAAAATTTTAAACATTGTGGTTAAGTAATTTATGTTCAAGAAAATTTTGTTGGTTTTGATAATTTTTTCTTCTCTTTTTTTTGTTTCCTGTCCTTATAAATTAGAAAACAGGGGCTTTTCTTCAGGAGATATAAATGTTATTGCAATACCTCCATTTGAAAATTGGAGTCAAATGGGGGGAGTCGCCCAAATTTTTACCAGAGAAGTCAGGAAGAGATTCATTGAAAATGGAAGTTTTAAGGTGGTCTCTTCTCCGAAAGGAGCAGATGCGGTTTTATTTGGAACCATTAAAAGTTGTTATGTAACTCCCATTTCAGTTAAAAATATGAATTTGACCTCTGTGTATTCTGTTTTGATAACGATGGATGTTAAATTTAAGAATTTACACACTGGAAAAATATTTTTCTATGCTTCTGACTATGTATTAAGGGAGGAATATGTCCTTACTGGTAGAAGAGATTTCTTTTTGCAAATGGATCCAGCCATTAAAAGGGCTGCTGTGAAATTTTCAGATATGCTTATTACCACTTCACTTGAGTATGAGAGATGAGAGTTAATTTCTATTATTATGACTTAAAAAACAAACTTTTGCATGGAAATATTGAGAAGAGTTTTGTAATAATTGGGGATGAATTCTATTTTTTGTACGAGGTGCGCAATCTTTTAAAAAAATTTGCAAAGGATATAAAGTATGAATATGTTGTTGAATACCTTGATGAAACAAAACTTGGGGATGCCTTAATGGATGCTGAGTCCAATTCCATATTTGAGAGGGGAAAGGTTCTCGTTTTTAGGGTTCCTTCAAAGCAGAAATTGAGTAAAATTGAAAAAAGAGTTCTGGGCGAAGTTATAGGTGGTAAAAATTATTTAATATTTGAGTATCCTATGGAATACAATATTTTTGAAAAAAATAAAAGGGGGGATCTTGAAAATTTTCTTATGGATAGAGTCCCCATTTACAATTTGAAAAGACTTGATAAATATCATGCCAAAAAATGGATTTATGATTTCGTGAAGAAAAGAGGTGGGAGAATAGATGAGGAAAGTGCTGAATATCTTGTAGAAAAATACAACTGTGATTTGAATAAAGTAGTTCAGACACTTGAAAATTTCTTTTTGTATGAATCTGATATGGGAAATTTTTTTATAAATCTTGAGAAATTGTCACCCTTTTTGTATTCCTATTCAGATTATTCCCCTTCAGAGTTTGTGGATGCCTTTCTTGATAGGGATGTTGCAAGGTGTATTACGATTTTTAATGCTTTAAGTGGAGATGTTTCCAATTTGATGTCGATTCTTGGACTTTTGGTGTGGTTTTTTCAGAAGATGAATTACTATTTTTTAATGAAAAGAGATGGTATTTCTTCCCATACAATTAGATCTAAGTTGGGAGTTGGTGATAGGAATTTTAGAAATATTGAGGAGAAATCAAAAAATTTTTCAATTTCAGAGATTGAAAAAATTATATGTGGATTGGGAGAAATTGAAAGAGTGATAAAGAGCGGTTCAAAGATG
>Ga0256842_1000708_pt1 | contig 29015 bp, 25 predicted proteins | sample 4559240metaG_FD_185973 | JGI IMG/M metagenome (GOLD analysis project Ga0256842, IMG submission 185973) | Hydrothermal vent microbial communities from Guaymas Basin, Mexico - 4559-240 | ecosystem: Environmental > Aquatic > Marine > Hydrothermal vents | place: Mexico: Guaymas Basin | collected... | reverse complement strand
TACTATCTTTTCTTTTTCCCAAAAGGCATCATTAACTTTTTCAGCTGTTTCTTATTTATAGGTTTCCCATATGTAACAAACTGGATAGCCTCTTTTCCCTCTTTCATGAGAACCCATTTATTTTGCCGTTTATCCAAGAATGCCCAGTTCAATTTGTCTGGAACGCAAGGAATTATTCCATCCCATGAGATAATTTTTCCATTTTCATATCTTACTACAGGCACTTTTTTTCCTTTTTTTATTAACTTGACCGCACTATTACCATGACATTCTGAACAGCTTCTTCCCTTAGACATAATAGAATGTGTGAAAAATGGGGCATAAGCAATAAATTTTTTCCCATTATAGACCAAGCTCATGACAGTGCCTGAACATACCTTTCCTTCATAGTTTATAAGCAGAACCCATGACTTCATAGGAATAAAATTTCCCTTTTTTTTCTTTGTCTTAATTACTTCTCCTAAGTGACAATTATAGCAAGATATGCTTGAGCTTACATGACAAGCAGAACAATCAAGTTTTCCATGATGCACTTTATGGGGCCTAAGCTTCTTATTAAATACAGGAGCTTCATCCCCTTCTCTATGGCAATTCATACAGTCCGCACTTACCGCACCTTTCTGACGCATTGACTCATAAAATGTTCCATCTCCCATGACATCAGTTGCAGAATGGCAGTCCATACAGCCCATACCTGCAGACAGATGAATATCTTCAGATGCCCTTTTCTTATCAAAAGCAAATGTCAACTTTTCTCTTCCATGACAACGCAGACATGTCTTTGTATTTCTTGCTCTCTCCACAGAAAAGTATTTCTTACCATCTCTTTCTACAGCATGGCATTTGTCACAGCTTGTAACATGACATTTTTTACAGCTAAGCTGATTATATGGAATTGAGGTGAATTTCATGAATCCATCTTCTTTTTCATACCAGTACCGCATTCCATCTCCTGTAAAATGCAAGCTGTTACAATAAAAAGAAGAAAAATTAGGACATGCAGGAGTAGGTTTTGAAATCTTTTCTGCTGCAAAAGACAAACCAAACATACTCAAAACAAGAACAAAAACAAAAATCAGGATGTTTTTCATTTTTCACCTCCTGAATTCAATAAGGGAAGGATCATATTCTTCTGGCTTTTCATAGCCTAGAAGATTAAGTATGGTTGCTGCAATATTAGACAGCCCTCTTTTCCTTAGGTGTGCCATTTGGTACTCATAGTTATATTGAGAGTCACATATAACAAAAGGAACAGGATTTAAGGTATGAGATGTCTTTGGGATTTTATTTCCATTTTTGTCATATGTGATCATTTCGTCCACATTTCCATGATCAGCAGTAACAATTGCTATTCCTTCAAGCTTTTCTACCACTGAGATAAGTTTACCCACACATTTATCCACTGTTTCTACAGCTACTATTGCTGCCTGCATATTTCCTGTATGCCCCACCATATCTCCATTAGCAAAATTTACTCTGCCGAATCTATAAGTACCAGTTTCCAATAATTCTATAGTCTTTTCTGTGACTTCATAAGCTTTCATCTCTGGCTTTTTGTCAAATTCCATAATCTCATCAGAGGGGATTTCTACATAGGTTTCCAGATTTTCATCTATATAGCCGGATCTATTTCCATTCCAAAAATAGGTGACATGCCCAAACTTCTGGGTTTCTGCTATAGCAAAACTTCTTATCCCTTCTGCACATAGATATTCGCTTACGGTTTTTTCTATTACTGGCGGTTCAACTAAGTAATTGGGAGGAATATGTTTATCTCCATCATATTCCATCATTCCCACATAAAACACATCTGGAAGAGGACCTCTATCAAATTCATGAAAATCTTTCTCTGTGAATGCTCTGGAGATCTCTATTACCCTATCTCCTCTGAAGTTAAAACATATAACAGAATCTCCATCTACTATAGGGCCAACCGGCTTTCCATTTTCGTCCACGATCACAAATGGATCTATATACTGATCTATAGTATCTGGATTTTCTTTATAAAAGGTCCGAATTGCTTCTTCTGCAGAACGAAATGGCCTGCCTTTTCCCAAAACATGAGTTTCCCATCCTCTTTTTACCATTTCCCAATCCGCACCATATCTGTCCATAGTGATCTTCATCCTTCCTCCACCAGAGGCAATCTTATAATCAAGTCCTTTTTCTTCTGAGATCTTAGCCAGTTTTTTCTCTGTAGGTATAACATATCTTAAAGCTGATCTTTCTTCTACATCCCTTCCATCAAGTATTGCATGGACCCTTACTCTCTTTACCATAAGCTCAACACATTTATCTATCATGGCATACAAATGATCTATATGTGAATGAACATTCCCATCAGACAGAAGTCCCAAGAAATGGACAGTCCCTCCTCTCCTCGCTCTTTCTATTACAGTATTCCAGTTTTTGGATTCAAATATCTTTCCTGTTGCTATAGCTTTATTTACCAACTTTGCCCCTTGATCCACTACTCTTCCAGCACCAATGGCATTGTGTCCTACCTCACTATTTCCCATATCTTTATCTGAAGGGAGGCCAACAGCAGTACCATGTGCTTGAAGATTACAAAAAAGAGGGCTTTTAAAAAGTCTATCTAAGGTGGGAGTATCAGCAAGATATACGGCATTGGTCTCATCCTCTTTTCCAAGTCCAATGCCATCCATAATAATGAGAAGAAGAGGACCTTTTCTCCCATCAAAGATATCCAACTTTTTAAGTTTTAACATTTTTTACCTAAAAAAACCCCACCAGAAGGCTATTATAGCCTGATGGGGTTTTTATAAAATGGATTATGATACTGCCTCTTTCAGTGCCTTGCCTGCTACAAACTTGGGCACATTCTTTTCACCTATCTTTATTTCTTCGCCAGTTCTCGGATTTCTGCCTATTCTTGCCTTTCTTTTAGCAACCTTAAATGTGCCGAATCCAATAATAGTAACTGGCTCTTTTCTGCTTAATGCCTCCTTAATGGTAGAAAATACACAATCTACCGCCTTCTGAGCATCCTTTTTGGTCCCAAGTACCTTGGCTACTTCATTGATTAAATCAGTTTTGTTCATAACTTCCCTCCCTTTTAAGATTTAAAATAGTTAATTATAAAAATTAAACCACTATTTTTATAAAGACTGCTAACAAAAGTTTTTACAAGTTTCAACAAAAAAATTACAAGAAAAGACAAAAATTGCAACAAAAAAATAAAAAAATATGCCGGAGGTCGGGGTCGAACCGACACGGGCCGAAGCCCACTGGATTTTGAGTCCAGCGCGTCTGCCAGTTCCGCCACTCCGGCATCATTATAATGATAAGCAAACATTCTTGATATATCAAGCTCTTTTGATATTTTTTTCATAGAGTATAATTATATAATTGTCAATAAAGAAAGAGCCTCATCTGTATGCAGGAAAGGTCAGTTATTAACTTTCCTATCCAAATACCAACAATCTCTGTCAGCATAAACACTACTGAATACTTCCTTAACTTTTCTTCATCTAATTGTTTGTAATGTTTGCTATTAAGAAATAATAGATTTAGCTTGCTTTTTAAATCCCTATGCATTTGCTCGCAGTAACGACAAATGAGAATGAAATTGTATGCTGGCACTATGACCACAATAAAGGGAGGATGTGAAAAGAGAGCTTAGTTGTGATTACAGATGAGGAGATCCATGAAGGGTTGACATGTAAAAAAGCTTTTTTTATAGTTTTTTTAAACTTTTAAATATTACCAATAGATATAGCCATGGAGCAGGTGCTGTTGTTAAATATAACTTATGAACCTTTGAAGATAATAGACTGGAAAAAGGCATTGAACCTGCTATTTCTGGGAAAGGTGGAGGTACTGGAGGAATATGACAAGGAAATACACTCTGTAAGTTTCACTATAAAGCTTCCTGCTGTAGTAAGGCTTCTTAAGATGATAAAGTGGAGAAAAAAGCCAGTAAAATTTTCTCGTCAGAACATATACATACGCGACAATTACTCGTGTCAGTACTGTGGCAGGAAACTTTCTCCAGAAGAGCTCACTTATGATCATGTTATTCCAAAATCTAAGGGTGGAAAGACTGAATGGGAAAATATTGTTACATGCTGTCCTGAATGTAATAGAAAAAAGGGAGGCAGAACACCAACAGAAGCTGGAATGAAACTACTTAAAAAACCCACAAGACCAAAATGGCTTCCAGCCATAAGGATAAAAATAGGTTACAAAAATATACCTCAATCCTGGAGAGACTACCTTTACTGGAATGTGGAACTATTAGAATAGCTTAGAGCTTAAAGACAGCTTGCTATCTTATCTGCAATCCTTTTGATCTCATCTTTATCTCCTGGCTTAAGCTCCCACTGTGAAACAGGAAGTTCTGGTTCATCAGATCCCCTGGGAATAAGGTGCATGTGATAATGCATTACCACCTGTCCTACCCCTCTTCCATTCAACTGCAAGAATGCTATTCCTACAGGATCCAGTACCTTTTTTACTGCTTGAGCAATCTTTTTTGCAGCGTGCGATATTGCAGTAAGATACTCTTCTGGTATCTCCCATATGCTTTCAGCATGAACCTTTGGGATTATAAGGATATGACCCTTTGTAATCGGATTTATATCCGCAAATGCCAGTACCTTTTCATCCTCATATATCTTGAAGCATGGGATTTGACCTTGGACTATCTTGCAAAAAATACACTCTTTTTGTTCCATACTATCTCCTCCTTAGAATGCATCAAAATTTTCTGCTGTATCAGAAAATGCTATCCTCCTCTGAGACATATTTATTATCCAAGAAGCTATATTTGCTTGGGTAATTGGCAAAGGGAGTCTCTTAAATATCGAGGATATGGAGTAAAATCTTTTGTACATGTCTTTTATACGATCTTCCAGCTCTTCTGGAGTACAGTAAGTAGGCTTTATATAGCACTTTATCCCAGGCCACCTTCCTATATCATCTATGTTTATTATCCTTCCTTCCTGCTTCATCCTCTCATAAAGAGGGGTTCCTTTGTGTGGAGTCAGAATATTAAAGTATGCTACTGGCACCTTATTTTCCATCAGGAACTGAAGTGTGGAATCAAATATGTCCAGCGTTTCTGTGTCCCATCCAAATATAAAGTTAAGTGAATAGCTAATTCCTCTCTTTCTGAGTTTCAGCAATATTTCCCTGTATTCGCTTGCCTTGTTCTGCCTTTTGTTCATTGCTTTAAGAGTTTCCCTGTCTATGCTCTCTATTCCAATGTTTACATGTAGGAGGCCACTTCTCTTCGCAAGATCCATAAGTTTGTCATTTTTGCACAGATTCACCGACCACAGGGTGGACCATCTTATCTTAAGAGGTATCAGTGCCTCTATAAGCTCCATGGTATGAGAGACCTTTCCCGCAAAGTTACTATCAGCAAAAAAGATATATTTTGCTCCTATTCTTTTTATCTCTTCTACTACTTCTTCTACAGGCCTATATCTATAACTGGTACCTAAGTAATATCTCTCTGAACAAAACTCACACCTAAAAGGGCATCCTCTTGAGGTCTGAACAGAATAGGTCTTTATAAACCCGTATTTGAGCTTATGCCTTACAAGCTCATACTTAGGAAAAGGCAAACCCTTCATGTCATGAAATTTATCTGCCCTGTAAATCTGCTTTAATCTTCCTGCTGCACAGTCCTCTAGCATGTTCTTCCATATATATTCTCCTTCACCTATGCACACAGCATCGCAGTGTTTTAAGGCCTCCTCTGCATGAAAGTATATATGAGGGCCACCCATCATCACAGGTATCCCTCTTTCCCTGAACCTATCAGCTATCTCATATGCCCTGATAGAATTGATTGTCCATGTGGTTATGGCCACTGCATCCACAGCTACATTAAAATCTACATCCTCTAATTGCTCATCCAGCAGTCTTACCTTCCACTCCTTTGGGGTCAAGGACGCAAGATAAGGCAGAGTAAGAGGCATCAATGCCCTACTTTTTGTCTTGTGCAATCTCATGTCTGATGGAGAGTAATAGTGTGTGGGCTGAATTATGAGCAATCTCATTCTGCTTCTTCCCTCAGGATATAAAGATAAATTTTCCTGAGGGGTATAGCATATTTTTTAGCAATATTTAAGCATTCTTCATATTCTGGTTTTAGATACGAAGAGCCATCAGGTAGATAATACTTTTTTGCTTTTACTTTTCCCCAGCGCGTTTGAAGCTCTATGGTCTCTCTTTTTAATCTTTTTCTGAACAAAAAGGAATATCTTATGCCAGAGGTAGTAGTCTCTTTGAACATAAGATCCATTGCCTTAAACATATCAGATGGCTGACATATTACCTTTATTAAGACACCTGGTCTGTTTTTCTTCATGTATATTGGCACATATGCTACATCCAGTACGCCCTCCCTGAAAAGCCTTTCCATGAGAAATCCTAAATGCTCTGGATTAGAATCATCTATATGGGTCTCGAGCAAAGTCACTGTATCTGTTTCTTTTCCCTCGACAAGCTTTCCCAGTATCAGTCTCGCCAAATTTGGCCTCTCCTTCAGATCTCTGCTTCCTACTCCATAACCTATTTTTTCTATACTTAATGCAGGCATTGAGCCAAATCCCTTTGAAAGTCCTCTTAAAAGAGCAGCTCCTGTAGGTGTTACAAGCTCTGCTCTTATATCAGTTCCATAAACAGGAAGTCCTTTTAATATCTCTAAGGTGGCAGGAGCAGGAATAGGGATTATTCCGTGAGCAGACCTAATAGTACCTGTGCCAAGTGGAATATGCGAACAAAATATCTCCTCTATCCCTAAGTAATCTATCCCTATTAAAACCCCGACTATATCAACTATAGAATCAAGCCCACTAATTTCATGAAAATGGACCTCTTCTAATTTACAATTATGAACCTTTGCCTCTGCTCTTGCTATTATCTCAAATATCTGTATAGCTTTTTCTTTTATCTGGGAAGAAAGATCAGACTTTTGGATCTTATCCTTTATGGAAAGGAAAGATCTACTTTTTACGGTGTCTTCAGAATATATCTCTATCTTGCTTCCGGATATGCCATGCCTTTTTTCTTTAAAAACTTTTATATCGAAGTTTTTAATTCCTTCTATATTCAGAGCCAGAACTGCGTCTTTTATGACTGAAACAGAAACTCCTAAATCAATAAGCGAGGACAAAAACATGTCCCCGCTTATTCCGGAAATACAGTCTATATAGGCTATCATTAGATGTTAGATTGCCTCATCAACAAGCTCGGATATATCCTTTACCTCTATGACATCTTCTTTGTTCTTTGTCTTTCTGCTGTCTTCTAGCATTGTAATACAGTATGGACATGCAGTCGCAAGAATCTGGGCGCCAGTATCACATGCCTCAAGTATCCTTACATCAGAAAACCTGTACTCTGGCTTTGTTTCCATCCATACTCTGCCGCCGCCTCCACCACAGCAGAGGCTATCCTGCTTGATCCTCTCCATCTCAACCAAATTTCCATCACTCAGGGCAGACAAAAGCTTTCTGGGTTCTTCATATACCTCGCTGTGTCTGCCCAAGTAGCAGGGATCATGATAGGTTATCTTCTTTGAAATAGGTTTGCTTATCTTTAGTTCCCCACTATCTAAAAGCTCAGCTAAAAGCTGGGTGTAGTGAATAGGCTCGAACTCTGCTCCCAGCTCAGGATATTCATTCTTAAATGTGTAATAACAATGAGGAGATGTGGTAATAACCTTTTTTACTCCATTTTGCTTAAAAAGCTCTATGTTCTTAGTCGCAGTATTAGCAAATAGTTCTTCATCACCTATCTTTCTTATTGATTCACAACAACAGCTCTCCTCCTCTCCAATAACGCCAAAACTTATCCCAAGCTTTTTTAGTATACTTACCATTGCTTTAGCTATTTTCTGACTTCTCTTGTCATAGCAGGAGGTACAGCACACAAACAACAGATACTCCTTGCTCTCATCAAATTTTGGAACATCTATCCCTTCTGCCCAGGCCATCCTTTTGTCTCTTGGTTCAGACCACGGGTTACCATTGCTGTGAACACTACCTATAGCAGTTTTGAGGACTCCTGGAATTGCTCCTGTTTCTGCGATCATTGCTCTTATAGCTCTTACTACATCAATTATAGTCACTCCTCTTGGACACTTCAGAACACACTTATTGCATGTTGTGCACCCGTACAATACATCGTCTGACTCATAACCACCTTCCACTCCAAGCTGAGCAGATCTTATAAGTCTTCTTATATTGAACGGGCCATTAACTATACGCCAAGGACATGAACCAGCACACATTCCACACTGCATACAAAGATTCAACTTTTCCGCACCCATCGCCACTAAGGCCTCATTTACTTCATAAAAAGGTGTCAATGCATCCATTTCTTCACCCCTTTCACTTTATTTATATATCTGAAAAGAACTTTTAACAAATGCCATTTTTATTGTCAACTAACAGCAATCTCATCTGTAATCACAACTAAGCCCTCTATTAAGTGAAAACAGCTTCACAGCAGAAATTTTGGGCTTTAAACCTATATCTGGATATTTGTAGCTGATAATCAGCTAACCTCTTAATCTTTGCTTATCTTGGATTTTTTATTGGTTAAGGTTTCATCTTCCCTGGCCAGTTCTTGCTTTAGCAGTATTCCATAGAATTTTGTGATTACAGATGAGACAGCAATCTCATTTGTGTAATCACAACTAATACTAAAACTATTGTATAAATCATTTTATAGTGTATAATTAACCATTATGAGAACGATAAACAGATCATTAATAAAAGAAAGTATAGAAGAATTGGAAAATGTTTTATATAAGATAGTTAACTCTTTTACACCTCAGACTTTAAAAAGGCTTATTTTTTATCCTTATATTAAGGAGGATTTTTTAGGATAATTTTAAATTAGTATTGGTATTATAAAAATAAATGTTTATTTAAATTTAACTTATTAAGTTATTTTGATTTATATTAAACAATATTATATTTTACTTTATTTGGCATAAATCTTAGGGAGGGAAGTATAGTGGAAAGAAAAGATATTGTTGTGGATGTCATAAAAAATAGAAGAAGCATCAGGAAGTTTAAAGATAAACCTATAGATGATGATACGATAAGAAAGATTATAGAGATGGGCACATGGGCGCCATCTGGTTTGAATAATCAGCCATGGAAGTTTGTGATAATAAAGGATAAGGAATTAAAAGCTAAGATAGCTGAATGCACAAAGTATTCCGGAATAATAAGAGATGCGCCGGTTTGTATTGCGGTATTTTTGGATAACAGCCAAAGTTACAATAGGGTAAAAGACATTCAGGCAATAGGGGCATGTATCCAGAATATGCTTCTTACAATTCATGCTATGGGCCTTGGCGGGGTTTGGTTAGGAGAGATATTGAATAAAAGAGAAGAAGTGGAACAGATCTTAAATATTCCATCAGAATTAGAACTCATGGCAGTAGTAGCTATTGGTTACCCTGCTGAAAGCGGAGGAAAGGGTGTAAGGAAACCTTTATCTGAAGTGATTTTGAGGTAACTTTAGTTTAGTCTTGTTCTTCTCCAGCAATTCTCGGTGAGTTTGTAGAGATAGTATTTACACGGCAATATCAGAGAAGTGATTGGAGGAGTTATCCAGGCAGTTATTAGAGATGGGAGATAATACCAAATGTCTCTTTTATAGGCAAATGGTATTAAATTCTATGTCTTAATAAGGGCAAATAACCTGGCAGGTCTTTTATTATGGAGTGTATTTTTTCGCTATTTTCACTTAAATAGCGTATAATAGCATCAGACTTTCTTTTAAGAACTTCTCCTTTTGGATTCTTAATTTCGGAATTCTTTATAAGCAGACCTTCTTCATAGAGGATACAAACTATTGTATCTTCTGCATCTGGGATTACATGAAATTTATCTCTTAAATAGCTAAACCACTTGCCAAATTCATAGGGATGCTCTAAGTGCTCCAAGGGAAGAAAATATTCTAAGGAAAGAGCCCGTGCAAAGGCAGGAAGAACACCTCCTGTTAAGTAATCTAAGGCATGGGCTAATTCGTGAATAAGAGAGCTATCATTTACATCAGGGCTTATAGCAATATATATATTTCTTGAATCACTTATCTTTGTCTTTAAAACATTTATCATAATTGCATCCGGCACTTTCCTTAATCCTTTATTTCCATCTACATTGAGCTTTACATAGTCATTAACATCCACAAACCTTACACCAACATCTTTTCCTGTAAGCTCTTTTATATCCAGCCTCTCTTTTATCGCATTTGCTATTCCATAATCTACTTCTTTAAGGCTTGTTATAAGAAAACTTTTGTCAAAAGAGATCTCTTGCATTGCTTTTGCAATAAGCTTTTTTTCATCTATCATTCTTTAATCCTTTACTCTATTATTTGATCCTTGTGAGCATCATAAGACCAGCAAGGAAGAGGACTTGCCACCCCTGTATCTGCATCTATCATGTGTCTGTATGATGCTTTTACCCCCTGTGTCTTTAATGTATGATCCCATCCTCTCACAAAATATGGGCATTCATCATTAAAACATACCCAATTAAAGGGCGCACTCCATGTAGAATTAAGAGGCGGTCTCCATTTTTTCATCTCCACCCCGCAATGTGGACACCTTGGGGCTTCTCTAATCTTCATTTACTATCACCTCCTTGCATCAAAATAGGTTTTATTACATATTCTGGTGGAATATAGTTCATGTGTAAAAAAGCACCTTCCTTTAGGTCCAAACCAAAAGCCACTGCCATAAGCTGAGTTAAGTAAACAATGGGAATTTGTATGTTAGTATTATAGAGCTGATTGATTCTTCCTTGATATAGCTCTAAATTCATTGCACACATAGGGCATACAGTAGAGACAATCTTGGCTTCATGAGCTATAGCATCTTCCAAGATATCTTTTACAAGTCCCATGCAGAGCTCCATCTCTGGAAGAAATATCCCTGAGCCACAACACTGCATCTTCTTTGGAAATTTAACAGGTTCAGCTCCTAATGCCTTTAGTATCTCATCCTGCACCCTTGGTCTCTCTTTACTATCATATTCTCCATAAGGCCTTACAGACTGACATCCCACATATCCTGCAACCTTAAGTCCACTGAGAGGTCTTGTTACTTTCTGTTTTATACGATCAATCCCCACATCATTATAAAGCACATCCACTATATGCCTTACATTTACAGTTCCATTATAAGTCAGCCCTGCCTCTCTGAGTATGCTATTTACTTTTTCTTTAAGCTTTTCATCTTCTCTTAGCTCATGATTTGTGCGAATCAGCTGAATATAACAAGAACTACATGGTGCAATAATATCATATCCTCCCTGCATCTCAGCAAGTGCAAGATTCCTTGCATTTAGAACCCTTATAGACAGATCCCTTGCTCCTGCATAAGAAACACTTGCACCACAGCAGTTCCAGTCATCTATCTCTTCAAATTCCATTCCTAAAAGTTCACAAACAGGTTTAAGAGATTTTAAATAATTTGCTCCGCTTGCCTCAAGACTACAACCCCAATATAGAAAATACTTCATCTTCTACTCTCCTGTTCAGCTTTATCCAACATAATCCTTAGCTGTTTTATGCCTTTTATGGGCTTTTCAGGAAGAAGTTTCATTCTACCATGAAGAAGCATAATAATTCCCATATCTGCCATGCTTAAAGCATTCTTTATCCCTTGAACAATTCCGTCTGAAAAGAAATACCTTCTGGAAAGATCTTTCTCATCAACCCTTCCTCTTTTATAAATCTGTTTCCAGAACTCCTGACCAAAGGTGGCTGTATTTTTTCTGGAAATTTTTCCCATTTTTATGGCATAATGAGCAAGCCCGTGCATTATGTCCATGACATGGATTCCGCGCGGGCATCTCACTATGCAAGAATAGCAGGATGTGCACAGGAAAATGGACTTGCTATTAAGGACTAAATCTATATTGCCCGTTCTGAGAAGGGCAAAAATCTTTCGAGGAGGGTAATCCATGTGATGCCTAAGGGGGCAGGATCCTGCGCACATCCCGCATTGTATACATTTATAGATCTCTTCTGCGTAATCCACTTCCTTTAACACATCCCTAAGAGCGTTATTATTCCAGCTTATCATGACTAAAATCCCTTATATGGATTTGGACCAACCTCTTCTATTGTATTCATAAAGTCTTCTATTATCTGTGGAATCCTCCAGTAATCAGAAATACCTACCTCTTCAAATCTTACCCTTTCTGATTCCAAAGCAAGCCTTTCTAAGGTCTCAGAGATCTTGCTTAACCTAACTGTTGCAAGCTCACTTCCTTTTATGAAATGACATTGATAATCATCTCCATGCCTGCATCCAAGCAGAAGAATCCCATCTATACCTCTTGACAGGGCATCTGCAATCCAAACCAAGTTAAGAGAACCCAAGCATCTTAAAGGAATAAATCTGACATAAGGACTCCACTTATATCTTTTGATACCTGCCATATCAATAGCAGGATATGCATCATTCTCGCATACAAAAACAAGTATTCTAGGCTTTTCTTCTTCCTCTTCAGGAACATTTATCACATTAATCATATTTCCTATCATCACCACAGAATAGTTCTTAAATGAGATAACCCTTTCTGGACATGCACCCATACATGTTCCACAGCGTCTGCATCTTGTAGGATTGAAGAGAGGATTTGCCTTTTCATCTTCATTTATCGCACCAAATGGACATTCTTCTGTGCATCTCTTACACTGGGTACATCTTTGGAGATTCACCTCAGGATAACTCAAATCTCCTGATCTTGGATGAACAGCCATTCCTTTTTCTGTCATCTCCACACACTGAATAGCCTTCATTGCAGCTCCTGTCGCATCATCTATTACTCTGGCTGTCTCCATTGGTCTTCTTATACAGCCTGCAGTATATATACCGGTACGCCTTGTCTCATATGGAAAGCATATAAAATGAGAATCTGGAAAACCATATCTCAATGTAGGAAGCTCTGGCCCTTGCCTGTATTCCAAATTAAGAGCAGGTTTTGCATAAAAGCCCGAATCAGGCGGAACTTCTATCATTCCTTCTTCATCAGCATCTTCTGCTCCTTCTGGTGCCTTCATCTTTGGTGTTTCTTCTGGCTGAGAGCTTGGAACCATACCAGTTGCAAGCACTACTAAATCCAGCTCTTCTAACCTTATCTTTTCTCCCAAGAATTCATCCTCTGCTTCTATAAAGAGCTTTCCTCCTTCTTCACCAATCTGCGTTATAGTTCCTCTTATAAAGATATTTCCAGCAAGCTGGCTCTTTTTATAAAACTCTTCAGCCTGACCTACTGTCCTCATATCCTTAAACAGCACATAACATACAGCCTCTGGATCTTGCTCTTTTATGTAAGCAGCCTGCTTAAGTGTTACAAGACAGCATACAGAAGAACAGTAGGGAAGATGTTCAGAATCTCTTTGCCCTGCACACTGAATAAAAAGCACATTCTTTGGTGATTGACCATCAGAAGGTCTTTTTATTCCACCATTGGAAGCCATCTGTTCAAGTTCTACATTTGTTATAACATCTTTAAATTTTCCATATCCCAGACTCTCTAACCTCTTTGGATCATACGGAACCCAGCCTGTGGCCTGAATTATCGCACCCACTTTTTCTTCTGCTACTGAGCCATTTGTCTTTATCTGTACAGAAAAAAGTCCCGGAGCACCGCTTGTCTTTTCTACTACAGCAGATGTATATACTTTTATATTAGGATTATCATTTACCTGCTTTACAAGCTCTTCCAAACCAGTATCATAGAGGTCTTCATAAGGTGGTGCTACCCTCTTCTTCATCTTCTTTAAAAATCCGCCTAAGCTGTCTTCTTTTTCCACAATTATTGCCTTATATCCTGCTTTTGCAACTTCCAGCGCTGCTGTCATACCTGCAAGTCCACCGCCCACTACCAAGATATCTTTTGAGTACTCCTGCTCTGCCTTAAACGGTTCTGGAAGCTCCATATCTTTTGCCTTTGAACATCCCATTCTCACATAGTCTTCTGCCAACATCTGGGTGTCTTCATCTTTTGGCTCTTGACTCCATGCCACATGTTCTCTCAAATTTACCCTTTCTACTATCTTGTCAGGGCCAAAGAAAAATACATCCTGATTTACTCTTGGAGAACACGCACATATGATAATTGTATTAACACCTTCGTTATCTATATCTTGCTTTATAAGCTCTACCCCTTCAGGGCTACACAAAAAGGGGTGTTCTTTGCATATAGAAATATTAAATTCTTCATCAACTAAATCCTTTATAGGTTCTATATCTATAGCATCTCCAATGCCACATCCTGTGCAAATATAGACTCCCATTTTCTTTTCCATTTTTTCCATTACCTCCTGGAAATTGATTGAATCGCTTTTATAGCTGCCGCCGTAGCATCTTGCACAGATGTTGCCACATCAGTTGGCCTTCTAACACATCCGGCGCCATAAATCCCTTTTACCACATCATCCCTTAAAATAAAGCCAAACTTATCTTTTGGCACATCTGGTGCTTCTATGTTTATGGTGTTGGGAACCAGACCAGTGGCAAGCACTACCATGTCAAATTTCATCCTTATCTGCTCACCTTTGTGGGTGTCTTCTCCTTCTACAATCAGGTCCCCAGTATTTTCTTCTTCAGTAATGGTTGCTATCTTGCTTCTGATAAAGTTTATTTTTTCGTCTTGTTTTACCTTTGTGAAGAAGTCCTCATATCTATCAAGTGCACGGATATCTATATAGAATATGGTAACTTCGCTTTCTGGATTCTTTTCTCTCACATAAAGAGCCTGTTTAAGAGATGCAAGACAGCATACTCCTGAGCAATAGGGCAGATGATTTTCATCTCTTGAGCCAGCACACTGAACAAATGCAATCTTTTTAACTTCTTTATTATCAGATGGTCTTAATATCTTACCGTCAGTTGGACCATTTGGAGCAGCAAGCCTTTCCATCATCACATTAGTGATGAGATTTTTGTATTCTCCAAAGCCATAATACTCGATTTTATTTGCCTCATAAGGCTCCCATCCTGCTGCCCAGATAATTGCTCCTGCCTTTATATCAAATACTTGCTCTTTCATATCCAGATCTATTGCTCCATAAGGACATGCCTGTTGACACTTCTTTGCCTCTTCTGTGCCTACAATAGAAGGATCCATTACATATCTCATTGGAAATGCAAATTCATGAGGAAGGTATATTGCCTTTATCTTGCTTAAGCCAAAGTCAAAAGGATTATCTATTTCTGTTTCACAGACCTCTTCACATTTTCCACAACATGTACATTTTTCAGTTACATATCTTGGAGAAATCTTTATGGTTACATCATAATCTCCCTCTTTTCCTGAAATCTTTACAGGTTCTGCCATGGTAAAAAAGCGGATTCTTGGATTCTGTTTCATTCTTTTAAAGTTTATTTCAAGACCACAGTTAGGCGGACAAAGCTTTGGAAAATAGTGGTAAAACTGAGTTACCTTCCCACCTAAATAAGGCCTTTTTTCTACTAAGATTACATTATAGCCTGCTTCAGCCGCCTCTAAGGCAGCAGTTACTCCGCTCATTCCGCCACCTACAACCAATATATTTTGATTTGTCGCTTCCACCTTCTCCCCTCCGCACGATTTTTTAAATATTTAAAGTGTCCCAGCTTTGGGCTGGGACACTTTAATTTTAATTTATTTATACTTTTTTACTTATTTATACTCCAGGCATATTCCATACATCCTTCTTCATCATTTCCCATTCACCTGTTTCAGGATTCCACTTGCAGTTTACGAAGCAGTGCCAGTTATCCTCATCCATCTTTGGAAAATCTGCCCTGAAGTAGTAACCTGGCCATCTTGTCTCTTCTCTAAAGAGAATACTTCTTATATGAGCCTCTGCCTGCCACATCCTGTGTATTACTTCCCAGCATCTCATAAGATCATGCAGATCCTTGGCTGCTATCTTCTCTACATCCTCTTTCAGGAATTGCATCAGCTCAAGACCTCTTTCTAACAGGTGTTTATTTGTCTTAAATGCCATTGTAACTCCACCTGCATACTCATCCATGATCTTCTGGAGTCTATCCAAGCAATGGCGCCACAGCACATAATTCGGATTGACTGTAGGATCAGTTGAGTAATCCTTATGTTGTTCAAAGGTATCCAGAGGTTGAAGGACCTTCTTCTTCAGCTCTTCAATCTTGGATGCATCTACCTGTGGTGCTGGTGGATTCTGCTCTACCAAATACCTGATAGCAGATTTTCCTGCGATTCTTCCTTCTGCATGAGATCCAGATGAGAACTTGTGTGGTGATGCACCAGAAGCGTCTCCTGCTGCAAATAGCCCTTCTACCGTGGTCATATTTACTGGACCCCACTTATATGGAGTTGGAAGGTCTTCTGGACCGCTTACCCATGCACCAGATGCACCAGAGTGAGAACCAATAAAGTAAGGTTCACATGCAGCAATCTCAGATGGTTTCTCTTCAGGCCTTATATTCTGAGCTGCCCAGAGATGTGCCTGAGATATGGTCATATCCAAGAAGTCTTCCCATGCCTCTGCTTCCAGTTCCTTCATCTTCTTCTTGAATGCCTTTGGATCATCTTTGTATTCCTCAGCCAGTTTTGCTATTGCCTCATGGGTCATCATGTAAAGTGGCCCAAGACCAGCATCCACATCTAACTGACCAAGATAATTTCTGAGGTTTGCTGGAATTGGTTTTGCAAGTCCATAAGGTGCCCAATTCTTAAGCTCTTCTTTCCTTGTAACCATATATTCTCCACCACCTGCACTTACAGCCCTGGATTTGAAGAGCAAGAACCATGCACCAACAGGTCCATATGCATCTTTGAATCTCACAGGAATAAATCTTACTTCCTGACAGGTCATCTCTGCACCAGCTCTTATAGTAAAGTATGCACTTGAGCCAGTGTTAAATGGTGGATACCATGAACGACCAAATCCTTCACCTACTGATCTCGGACGGAATACATGCACAGCACCACCAGCAGCAATTATTGTTGCTCTTGCTTTGAATACATAGAATTTATTTTCTCTTACGCTAAATCCTACAGCACCTAAGCATCTGTTATTCTCTACCAATGGCTCCACGATAAATACTCTTTCAAATATCTCTCCGCCTGCATCTTGGATTGCATTCTTTGCTGCCTCAGCAACTATTATCTTGTAGGACTCTCCATTTATCATTACCTGCCATCTTCCTTCACGAACATACTTTCCATTCTCATCTGTCCATATCCTGAGTCCCCATTTTTCAAAAAGATGCACAGAAGAGTCTACATGACGGGCAATGTTAAATACTAAGTCCTCTCTGGAGATTCCCATAAGGTCCTGACGGACATACCTTACATAGTCCTCAGGAGTGTTTTCACCATTTTTGATCCCAAGATACTGGTTTATGGCTGATAGGCCCTGTGCTACTGCACCACTTCTATCAAGGGCAGCCTTATCCACCAATGTAATTTTGAGTCCATTTTTCTTTGCCCAATATGCTGCTTCTGTAGCAGCACCACATGCTGCCATACCTCCACCTATTATCAAGAGGTCAGTATTGACTTCTACTGTTTCAAAGTTTGCCATTTGTTACCCCTCCTTATGCGTTTTTATATGTAGGCACAGCATCTAATCCTAAGGATGCTGGTTCTGTAGCAAGTGCCTCACTTTTTAGATCATCATGTGTTGAAAAACCACCTGTTGGATCAGCAGTTCCTTCTTCTGTTGTCCTGATGGGGAACTTAAACCTTTTTATTGAACCATCCCTAAACTTTACTGTCCACATGATATCTTTTGAACCACGCAGTGGAACAACACTTGCACCCAGAGGGATAAAATCAGCATATCCTCTCACATCTATTGCCTGTTGTGGACAGATCTTTACACAGCACTGGCACTCCCAGCACATGGATGGATCACGATTATAAGCCTTCATTTTTTCCATATCTAATACCATAAGGTCATTAGGACAGATATACATGCAGGCAGTCTTATCCTGACCTTTACAGCCATCACATTTTTCAGCAATCACATAACTTGGCATCTTCTTACCTCCTTTTATTTTTTCTTTTTTTTAATTTAAACACAAAAAACTTTGATTTTTCCTAAGTTTCTATCTCACCTCCTTTCTTTAAATCTGAATATCTGGTGGAGGAAGATATTCAGACTCCTTAGCTGCAAGCTCTTTTATCTGATCTGCTTTTGCCAAGGTCGCTTCTATTACTTCAGGACCTATGGATTTTTTCTCTGCAATCTGATTAAAAAATTCTCTCATAAAAGCAACCGGCAAATCAGTTATAGCTCCTCTTGCATCTATTCTTGCTGTATCAAAGGTTTTCAGTATCTTCTGACTCAGCTCTTCAGGCACATTTACTTCTATACATTTTAGTTCTCCACCAAACATGGCCTTTATATTATTTTCTACATCACTGCCTTTGATCCTTTCCAAACGATTTTCATCTAAAAGAACCAATATGTAATGACCCATCTTAAAAACCTCCTCTTTTTTATAAGTCCTCAAGATCCACTTCTAAATCTCTTTCCTTATCTCTTACATACTTTTCATTACAGAATGGATAACCAAAATGCTTCCACCATTTTACCACTACCTTATATACCTCTGGTCTCAGTATTACTGAAGGAGGTTGGACTCCTTCTGCAACCATACCTCTTAAAAGACTTCCACTTATCCCTTCTCTCTTATGCCCACATGTCTCACTGTATGCCATTTCTTTACAGACTGGACAGTAAGCAAATTCTCTCATATTTTGTGGCCTTATATGAACACCATAAGGAACATCTGTAGGTGCTTTATCAAAGCCAAAACTTGGGATACCTTTGGTCCAAAGGATTTGAGTTGCCCACATGTCATAATACTCACCTACTGCTGCATGATCACGACCAAACATATGATGTGTGCATCCCATATTCTGCCTTATAATGGCATGAAGCAAAGATTCCAGTGGATTACCATATCTCATATCCCAAAGACATAAGCTGACCAGTCTTCTCTCAGGCTTTATATAACCAGCAGTGCTTACTGCTTCCTGTGCCTCTACTATGGTTTCATCTGGATAATCACCTCTTCTCTTCACTCCAATTATGGCATTCACAAGGATGCCATGACATGGTTCTATATCACCAGTATATGCAGCATTTTTCATAAGAAATTCATGTCCTACATGTGGAACATTTCTTGTCTGATGAGCAATAGCTGTACGCCATCCTAATTCGTCAAACTTCGCTCTGCACTTTCTGGGAGGAAACCAGAATCTATCAAATGGCGGTCTAAACTTGGGTTCGTTAATAATAGTGTATTTTCCTGCTAAGACAACAGGCTGATGACTACGGTATATAACCCAACCCGGATGTTTTTTATCAAACTTGTGTTTTACTACTTCGGGGTTGTCCTCTGGTGTACCAAACACTCTGTGAGCAAACTCTTCCAGATTGTCTATTTCCCAGATCTCTTCTATATCTAATATAGCAAAAGGTTTTCCTTTTAGATTTAAAACCAACCTATCCCCTTTTGTCACTCCCAGTTTTTTGTAGTCTTCTTTGCTTATATCAAATACTAATGGAAAAGGAAATATCCATTCATTTAACAGTCGCCTTTCCTTCAATATTCTTTCTACTTCTGCCTGAGTCATAGAACCTTCCACAGGACTGAAAAAGCCATAACAAATAGACATAATCTCCCTATAGACATTTCTTACAGGCACTCCAGTTTCATAATGCAAAGTCGGCTTGATATCATAACTGGGACACCCTTTTATCATCTTTTTCGCTACTTCTTTATCTCTTACCACTCTTTCCACTAATCTACCACCATGAGGCAAAGGCCTCTCAATTAGCAAACTTGACATCCTACACCTCCTTTTTGTTTTTAGCCGATTCACCGAAAAATTTCACCTTAATAAATTATGCAAGTGGCATGCCAGCAAGAAATAGATACCTACTCCACAACATCCAAATAAAACAATAAGGCAATTTTACCCTTTTAAAAAGGGGATTAGAATGTAACATATCAATATTCTTCAAAAAAGATATGGTAAGGCAAATTTGCCCTATAATCAGGATAAAATGCCATACCTCTTCATCTTTCTATACAGTGTTTTAGGGTCAATGCCTAAGAGAGAGGCAACCTTTCCTTTGTGCCATCTATTTTCTTTTAGTGCTTTTAAAATTAGTCTTTTTTCAAACTCACTTACGGCATTTCTTAGGGTTCCAAGTTTTGAATAATCGGTTTCATCTGAAAACTCTGGACTTTTGTTGCCCAAGAACTGAAAGCTTCCTGTACTTAGATATCTCTGGATCATTCCTTGAAGTTCTCTTACATTGCCGGGCCAATCATAATTCATTAAAAGATCTATGTACTTAGCAGGTAAAGATGGAGGATGTTTACCTTTACTATATATCCTCAAAAAGTGTTCTACAAGAAGAGGGATATCATCTTTTCTTTCTCTGAGAGGAGGAATATATATGGGAATAACACTTATCCTGTAATAAAAGTCTTCTCTCATTTTGCCTTCAGCTACAAGTTGGGCAAGGTCTTTATTAGTAGCAGAGATAAGTCTAAAATCTGAGGTATAGGTCTTTGTATCTCCAATGGGACTATACTCACCGGTCTCAAAAGCACGTAAAAATTTTACTTGAATGTTTACATTCAGCTCTCCAACTTCATCCAAAAACAAGGTGCCACCATTTGCTACATAGAGGTAGCCGTGTTTATCTGCATGCGCACCCGTAAAAGACCCTTTCTTATGACCGAAAAATTCACTTTCTACTAACTGCTCTGGTATTGCTCCACAGTTTACAGCTACAAAGGGCTTTTCAGCCCTGGGACTTAATCGGTGAATAGCCTTTGCTACCAATTCCTTTCCAGTCCCTGACTCTCCGAATATTACCACACTGGCATCTGAATTTGCTGCTTTTAGAATCAGTTCATAGATATGTTGCATTGCTTGACTTTTTCCTATTATATCACCAAATTTATATCTTTCCTTGATCGTGGATCTGAGTTTTATATTTTCTTTTCTATAGTATTCAGCATCTTCCTGCATCTTTTTTGACCACTGAACCTGTTCGGTAACATCTCTAAGAGTTGCAAGTATAGTGGGCTTGGATTTGAGGGTAATAAAATTTCTATTCACAGAAACCCAGATCTTATTTCCTTTATTTGTTATACCCAAAAGCCAGCTTTCTTCTTCCTTTTCATTGAGGCCAAATATTGGATTAAATAGCTTTTTACATAGGGAGTGAAATTCTGAATCAAAGATATCTTCTATGTTCATTCCACTAACTTCATCTGAGCCATTGAACTCAAACATCTCTAAGAATGCCCTATTTGCAAATATTATTTTCTGATTCTGTACCAATATTACTCCATCTGCTACTGATTCTGTAAGGCTCCTATATAGTTCTTCTCTCTCTCTCAGATCTCTATAAGCTTGTTTCAGCTCTGTAAGGTCTCTTAAGATAGAGAGCTTAGATATACTTCCATCAGAGTTTCTGATCGGGGTTTCAAGAACATCATATATCTTCTTTCTTTTGTCAAAATACCATTCCCTCCTCAGGGTATCTCCTGAAAGTACTTTTGTTAATGTACAATCAGAACATACAGATTTACTACCAAAATATTCAAAACATTTTCTTCCATTAACAGGGCCAAATTCTTCCTCTAAAGCAGGATTTATATATTCTATTTCATAGTATTCATTTACCTTACAAATGAGATCCCTTACAGAATTTAAGATGTTTTTTATATTCCTGCTTTCTAATTTCAGAGATTCTTCTGTTCTGAATCTTTCTGCTATTCTGCCTAACCTTTCGCTTATAGCATCAATAAGTTCTTTTTCTATAAAGGCCTTGGGTTTGGAAAAATAATAAACCTCTATTCTTCCTCCCCACTCTCTGTTTATTATGATATCACTCGTATATTTCCATGGAGTAAAGCGAAAGTTTTTGGATTTAAATTCATTATATCCCAGCAGAATCCTAATACACATTTTATCGTGAGCTCGCATAGCAGAGGGAATAATATCAGTAATACCCTGTGCTATCTCTTCTAAGTTGATACTTGGTCTTTCTCTTAGGGTAGCAATTTGAAATAGACATCTTAGTTCTCGTTTTTTTTGGGTAAGTTCTAAGTTAAGTTTATCCAGTAGGTCTTTGGTTTCTTTTAAAGAACTTTCAAGCTTTGTTTTTTCCTGAACCAGTTCTTTGGACACGGAAGAGTCCAGATTCTGCAAAACATTAACTATAAGTTGAGCAGAAGACTGAAATTCAGGCCACAAGATGATCGGTATTCCGGTAAATCTTGATTTTATAAGAGATATTGCTGATAATTGAAGTGTACCCAAGATAATTATATCAGGGGTATGAGAAGGAAGTTCCTCTGCAGATGAGGAAAAGGAAAGATAAATTTGAGGGATATCTTTAACAGATTTAAAAAGGAGTTCTTTCTTTTTCTCTGGGATCCCTATTGCCAAAACAAAAGGCATATAGCTACTCTCCTTTTTCAGGATTTGGATAATATTTTACAAGAGGTTTTAAACAATTGGAAGTCGTAATATTAGGCTCAGGCACATTTATCCCTATTCCAGAAAGATCCTCTCCTTCTATACTTGTTAGATCAAAAGAGACCTGTCTGCTTTTAGATATAGGACCTGGCACATTAAGACAAATGGGAAGGTTAGGGCTTTCCTTCAGCATCATAGATTATATTTGTTTATCACATTTTCATCCAGATCACACTGCTGACATTATATACCTGCTCTTTACCCTGAAGAATACTGATCCTTTATTTAAAAAACCAATAACACTATTAGGACCTCCAGGAACAAGAGAATTTTTAAAATCGCTTCAATCTGCTTATAAAGGATATATAAACCTGTCCCCTAAGCTTTTAAAAATAGATGAATTGGGGAAGAAAAGCAGGAGAAATTGCAAGAATCTTATAGTAGCTTCTTATCCTGTAAGACATGTTTCTGAAAGCATTGGATTTCGTATTATAGAAAAGGATGAAGGAAAAAGCATAGCATACTCAGGAGATACGGGCATATGTGAAGATGTGATCGAACTTTCCAGAGATGTAGATCTCGCTATATTAGAGTGTTCCTTTCCAGAAGAATATCTGAAAAAACGGGGCATAGATACTCATCTCAGCCCATCTGATGCAGGAAAGATAGCCCAGGAAGCAAAAGCAAAATCTCTTCTTTTAACCCATCTGTACCCAGAATGTCTCAGAATAGATATCTTAGAGAGGTGTAGACGCTATTACAAAGGCAACATCATAATAGCAAAAGATCTTATGAGACTTAAGGTCTGACCTTATGCAAAAGTTTCTGTATCTATATGCAGCATAGGGGTAAGGGGGTTTTTCGGATGCGACTGTCGGAAGGGCGCTGTCTCTTCGTGGCTTATCTGTGGGGGAAACCGCAGCCCGTCACTCACGTCTCTCAAAAACAAGCATAATCCTTTACCAGACATCCAAGCCCATTGGTAAGCATATCTGATTACCAGTTGAGTGACGGGAATGCGGAGGGGGCAGGTATCTCCCGCAGATAAGCCACAGAAGAGACCAGCCCGAGAGACTTGGAGCAGACCAAAAACCCCCTTACCCCTATACCTCATTCACTGTTATCCCTCCTTCCTTTTGCGTAAGGGTCAGTTAAGGTTTAATAATCTCGTTGAACAATGTAGTTGCTTAGGTTTATAAGGGCATTTTTTGCAGGGGAATTATTAAATAAGCTAAGTGATTCTTTTGCCTTTTTTATAAAAGAAAGAGCATCCTTTCTCGTACGCGATATAGCATCTGTTTGAACAACCCTTTCAATTATATATTCATGTTCGTTCAAGCAATTTCTTTTTTCTTCAAAAAGCTGTTCAATCCTTCTCCTGTCCTCTGCTCCCATTTTTTGAAGCGCATATATTAACGGAAGAGTTACCTTTCCTTCCTTTAGATCTTTTCCCACAGGTTTTCCGAATATGTCTTCAGAAGACACATAATCCAGCAAATCATCAACAAGCTGAAATGCCATTCCTAAATTCAAACCAAAATTTTTTAAAGCATTTTCCTTTTTTGTACCTGCCTTTGCGATGATTGCTGCGCATTCACACGCAGCAGAAAGCAAAGAAGCAGTTTTTTTCTCTATTATGTCCATATACTGCTCTTTTGTGAGTGACAAATTATTTGAGTAAAGGATCTCCATCAACTGCCCCTCTACCATATTTTCTGTGGCAATAGTCAGCTTCTCTAAGAACCTTATATTCTGAGTGCTAATAGCAATCCTTAAGGAACGAGAATAGAAAAAGTCCCCTTCCAGTATAGCTACATGATCTCCCCATTTATTATTTACAGAGGGCTTATTCCTCCTTGTCTTTGCATTATCAAGCACATCATCATGAAGTAAAGAGGCAACATGTATGTATTCAAAAACAGTAGATAAAGAATATACATGTTCCTCTTCGTATTCCAGAAGCTTACAAGACAAAATAAAGAGTAAAGGTCTTAAAAGCTTTCCACTTCCAAGAAGTATGTGTTCACCTATTTCCTTTATAAAGGATATAGTAGAACCCATATTGTTAAGAAGTTCTTGACTTATCCTTTCTATATGGATCCTATTTTCTCCCAGAATATGGGACTTCATAAAATCTCTCCGATCAAATCATAAGTATGGGCTTCTGTAATGAGAACGGGCATTATTTTTCCTATAATACCATATCCTTTATTAATTATCACCTGTCCATCTATCTCTGGTGCCATTCCATTACTCCTTCCTACAAGTAAAAGCTCTGTTTCTGGATGAGTTCCTTCTACAAGCACAGGTATCACCTTTCCTATCATTTCTTTATTTTTTCTTTCTAATATATCTGCCTGAAGACGCATGAGGGCATCTTGTCTTTCATTTGCTATCCACTTCTCTACTTTAAATCCCAACCTCTCCGCTGATGTACCCTTTTCAGAACTGAACACAAATACCCCAAGATGATTAAATTCTGCATCTTTTACAAAATCGTATAGTTCTTGAAAGGCTTGATCTGTCTCTCCTGGAAAACCCACAAGTAGTGTAGTTCTTAAAAAGACCCTTCTTTTTAGTCTTTTTATTTTATCAAAAAGCTCTAAAATATATTTTTTATCGTATCCTCGACGCATATCTGCCAAAATTTTATTATTTACATGCTGGATCGGAATATCTAAATAAGGGCATATCTTTTCTTCATTTTCCAAGAGATCTAAAAGGCGCTCTGATATTCCCAAAGGATGAAGATAGAGAAGTCTTATCCATTCAATACCTTCTATATTCAAAAGAGACTCCAACAGGGATTCCAAACAGACCTTTTCATCATCAACATCTTTACCATAAGAAGTGATATCCTGAGCTACCAGATTTATTTCGACCGCTCCTCTTTTTGAAAGCTCTTTTGCTTCCTCAAGTAAAAGCTGGGGAGCAACACTTCTCATAGGACCTCTTAACTTAGGGATAAGACAATAGGAACACCTATATGAGCATCCATCAGAGATTTTTAAATAGGCAGTATAAAAGGGAGTCCCTCGGATTCTTGAAATCCTTCTCTTTTGTACAAAACATGGCTTGGATATGAAAAAAGCTTTATCTTCTTTGAGTATTTCTAATATCTTTTGAAACTTTCCAGTGCCCGCCCACACATCTACTTCTGGAATCTCTCTTTTTAACTTATATCCATATCTCTGGACAAGACATCCTGTTACAATTACTTTTTTTAGATTTCCCTCTTCTTTTAATCTCACAGTTTCCAGTATCACATCTATGGATTCCTGAACCGCATCCTGAATAAATGCGCAGGTGTTTATTATTACAATATCTGCCTGTTCTATATCATCTGTGACCTGAAATTGAGCAGAGGAAAGGATTCCTCCCATATATTCGCTGTCAACAATATTTTTTGGACAACCCAAGCTGATTATGTAAATCTTTTGGTCAATAAGAGCAACCTCTCGCTCCAAAGTTCTCTGTTTTATGATTTAAGCACCTGTTGGATCTTTTTTATTAGGGTGGCAGCCCGAACAGGCTTCTGGATATATTCTATATCATCTGTAGAAATGCCTTTTTCAGCAAGTACATAATCAGGATAGCCACTCATAAATATTATTTTTACCCCTGGCTTTATTTTTCTAATCGCTTCTTGCGCTGACTTTCCATGTTTATAAGGCATTACTATATCCATAAGCACTAAATCCACTTCATCCTTATTATCCCTGAATTTATTAATAACATCAATCCCATTTACCGCAAGGATCACCTTATATCCAAACTCAGTCAAGATCGCTTTTATAACCTCTCTTACAAATGGATCATCATCTGCAACAAGAATTGTTCCTGAACCTTTGGGTATATTTATAAGAGAATCATCTTCTTTCTCCACAACTACCTCTTTACTATCTGAAAGTGGAATGTATATCTTGAAAAAAGTTCCTTTTCCTTTTACACTTTCTACATCAATAAAGCCTCCATGTTCTTTCACAATATTAAAGCAGTTATAAAGACCTAATCCTGTACCCTTTTCCGGACCCTTTGTGGTAAAAAAAGGATTAAATATGTTTTTCATAACCTCTTCATCCATTCCTGTCCCTGTATCTTCTATATAGATCACCCCGTATTTACCAGGATTTACCCACTCTCCTTTACTTCTTGCCACATCTTCTGAAATTTCTGCTGTTCCTGTAGCAATCCTTAACCTGCCTCCTTTTGGCATAGCATCCTGGGCATTAGTAAGCATATTAAGCAAAACTTGATGTAGCTGAGTTGCATTACTTACTACTACGGGATCCTCTTCACTTAATTCAAGTCTTATCTCTATATCATCATTAAGAAAACCAGAGGCCATCTTTTTCAGCATAATAATCTGATCATTTAGCTTCAAAGGATATCTGTCCATACCTTTGCCCCTTGCATACTTTAGAAGCTCCACAATCATCTCTCGGGCCCTTTTGCTGCAGGATATTATAGCCTCTACAAACTTTGGATCAATTTCCTCTCTCTTGCTCATTCTGTACTTTACTATGTCACCACTTCCCATAACCGAGGCAAGCACATTGTTAAAGTCATGAGCAATACCTCCTGCCAATGCTCCTATTGCTTCCAGCTTCTGGGCATTAAGAAGCTGGGTCTCAAGCTTTTTCTTCTCCTCATGCCGTTTCTTTAATACTCTAATCATTTCATTTATCAGCTTAGCAACCCGACCAGCCTCATCCTCTCCTTCCATGGGAATCTCCTGAAGCGCTTCTACATTTTCTATATTTTTAAAATTATCCACATATTCACACAGCATATCAATTGCACCAACTGTTCTAAGGGCAGCCCTATGCATAAAAAAATAGGCAAGACTTATACAAATAAAGAGCGTTATTAAGAAGTATAAAAAATAAAGCTTCTCTTTTTTTGATATCTCGCTTTTATCCAAGCTAAGAGCCACCCATCCGGCAAGTTTTGTTTTAGTGGGCATAATACCCAGAACCAGCTCTTCCGCACTTTTAAAACCAATGCTTATATAAACAGGATTCCATATTTCCATAAGCCTATCTGTTTCATATATATACGGAGGTCTACCCCCCTGAGACAGTCTTTTGTTTATCTGAAATATAGTTATGATTCTCGGCAAGTTCTGCTCGTGTTTTGTTACGCTCATTAATAAAGAATCTTTACTAAACACGCTTATACCTATTACATAAGGTTGACATAGAAAACCTTGGGCTTCCTGCTTAAGAAGCTTTTCATTACCTGCCAGGACCCCAAGTCGTGAATTAGTTGCCAGAACATCTATCAGGATCTTACCCTCTCTTATAAACGAGCTTTTTATGGAGTAGATTTGCTGGCAAGAATAGAAAATAAACAGAGTCAGAAAAAAGGACATAAAGATAGTAATAAATGTAGTGAGAACCCTTTTAAAAAGGCTATCTTTCATTTGAAAGAAAATTTCAGTTATGAGGGGAAAATTTTTTATCTTTTTTATTATCTCCATGCGCTCTCATTCCCTTTCCATCTTCATATATCGGCAAGCTCAAGTTCTTTGCTACATAAGGATTTATCTTGAGCTTTCCCTTTGGCCAAATAATTACAGGAAGCCTTACTTTTCCTTGCAGTATCTTTCTGGCCAAAATTCCAGCCTGAACCCCTATATGAAATGGATCAGAATATATAGCCATTAAAGCACCCAGCTTTAGATATTTTTCGGAAAATGTTATAATAGGTATGGATTTTTTAAAAAAAAATAGGCTCATAAAGCTTAAGGTCTCAGGAGTAATAACAGTAACATCAGGAAGCATTAAAAATACATCTATATTATCATCAGAAATCTCCTTTATAGCATCTATCACATCCTGAGAAGAGAAGACCTTTTTTGCTACCAAAGACATTTGGGTCTTTTTTGCAGCCTTACACAATTCCTTATACATATAACCTGAATGCTTTGGATTATATATTACTCCAATCCTTTTTGCGTGAGGAATATATTTTTTTATATACTCAAATCTTTTTTGAGGAGACACAAGCATAGAAACTCCGGATATGTTTTTATTATCAGATAAAAATGGATAAGGATTCAGCACCATGAGATAAACTATAGGAATTTTTTTTATAGATAAGACCTTAGAAAGTGCCCACTCACCAATAGCAAATATAATGCGGGGCTTTTTTTCCTCTATGTATTCTTTTATATCACCTTTATAAGTAGAGACGATTATTCTTTTTAGATTATTTCCATAAGAACTTTTTATCCCTTCAAATGCTCTGTTATAAGGCTCTACTTTAATACTCTGAACCACTATAGCAGAGAAGAATGCAAAACTATTGCTATAGGATGTAAAAAATATTAAAAAACAAAAAATATAGATAGAGGCTTTACGGTGCATTTTAAAATTCTTTTTCTATTCTTTAAACCTTATTAAACCTAATTAAACCTAAGAGAATAACATCATCCTGTTGTTTTTACCGTACAAACAAGCAAGCGGACTAATTTTGATTGACAAACCTTTACCATATAGTTAGGTTAGTTAT
>Ga0256842_1000707_pt1 | contig 29036 bp, 26 predicted proteins | sample 4559240metaG_FD_185973 | JGI IMG/M metagenome (GOLD analysis project Ga0256842, IMG submission 185973) | Hydrothermal vent microbial communities from Guaymas Basin, Mexico - 4559-240 | ecosystem: Environmental > Aquatic > Marine > Hydrothermal vents | place: Mexico: Guaymas Basin | collected... | reverse complement strand
GTTTTGCATGTGAAGTTTTAAGTTTTAATTTTTGCTTTCTTAGCCCAGTATTGTTAATATCTATATAAATTTCATTATCAAAAAAATGAAAATCGGGCAACATTCTTGTTCTCAGTTCATTTTTGCGAAAACCTCCGTAATAAGCAAAAATGACAATAACTTGTTGTTGTAATAGTTCTAATTTATCATGTTTTCCTAGACGGGTTTTTTGAGTATGTATATTATGTTCAAGTAGTGCCAAGATTTTTTTGTATTCATCAAAAAATATTAGTGATTTTGGATAGGAGAGGGCAATAGTATCAAATTTTAATCCCTTTTTTGCATGGAATTTAAAAAATCTATTAACAATCTTGGTGATTTGCTTGATAGATGAAAGTTTGTACTTGCCAGAGTTCAGTCTATTGTATAAATTTTCAAGTTCATAACTCTGTATGTCATTCAGGTCTTGTATGTTTTTCAATAAATGTTTATTCAGTGTCCATATATAGCCTCTTACCGTCGATGCCCTTAGTTTGTTTTTACGATGAAGTTGTAATAAATAACTAATGTATTTTAAAAACATTTTTGCATGGATTGAGTTGTCAATCTGCAAGTAATAGGCAATCTCCCTCAAGGATCTGTTCACTTGTTTTACTTGTAAAACATTTGATTTAGCATGCAAAAAAGTCATTAAATCATCTAATTCCTGAAGTTGAAGACCTGAAATAGCATCTTCTTCGTTTTCTGTATTTCCAACAACATCTTTCTCATCTGTATCAATTTTATTCTTTGAAAAAACTGCTTTAATATATTCTTCTTCTTTGTTTAACAAGTGTTGAGGTATCTTATTTGGTATTAATTTATTAATCTCGTTGAGAGTAAGCTTTACAGTCGGTATTATATTGGCATAAACGGTCAAATATATTGGTGAGTTGCTAAAAAGATGAAAATTTCTGTTTAGATATTTTAGTTTGACTATATGTATATCTTTGAGATATTTCCGTTTAAAATTTAGAAAAAAATCTTCAAAAAATTGTATATTTTCGAATAAAAGGCTATCTTGTTGTGGCAGAGTGGACAAGAAGGGTAAAATAGTATTATCATATATATAAAGATGATATGCTTCGTTCTTTTTCAATATACCTATGTCATCCTCAATGTATTGGATGATTAGATGTGAATTTAAGTGTATTATATTTTGTAAACTCATTTTTTGAAGAAGGACAACATTTAATGTTTGTAATGCAAAAATTCGTAAATAGATATAGAGATAAGAAAGAGATTCACTATCTTTTTTGAGAATATTATAAATAATATTGTTCCGTTGATGAATCATCATGTCTAAATCATTAAAATTCTCACTTAATAAGCTTATATGTGTTGGATTTATTGATCTTAAGCTCAATGCTTTTGAAAAAAAAGCTGATTTTTGATGGATAAGCTTGAAGCGTTTTAGTCTATTGAAATTTTTGTAATACTCATTTTCGTTAAGCACTTGCCCATCACTTTTTTTCTCAAGTCTTTGTGTAAATAAATCATAAAATTTTAAATTAAATACAAATTTACTTTTTACAACTGTCAAATCTTCGATGTGTTTATTTAAAAAACTGATAAGTTCTTTCCTAAAAGAAGCACTTATTGATGAGTGATTCTTCATCCCTTCTTCTAATGTATCTACTATTTCTTGCATTTTAAACTCCATAAATTTTTGCAATGTTTGATGTTAAGCTTCTGACTTTACTGATGTAGTTTGGCATATCAAGTGTTGAATATATTCCCATCTGTTCAGCCCCCGCTATATAGTGCCCCATAAAAGCTTCTAGATAAAAAAGATTAAAATTGGTTTCCATCGCAAGTTTTGTAATAGCGTGACGACCGGTATTTAGAGGCACTAAACGTACAAAATCAATTAAACTTTGCTCAACATTGTAATTCTCAAGCATGTTTAGAATATTTTTAGTTTTATAAATTTCATATTTGTTATTGTTGATCAAATAGATATTGTCAGTAGGAATGCAAAGTCTCTTTGCAAGCACTTGATACTTTCTTAAAATATCTTCAATTTCCTTGCACATAGGAATAATGCGTACTCCATTTAGAAGTGTCTGAGACTTTTCTGAGATTATAAAAGTATGAAGCTCAAAACTAATTTGATTTAAATTTGCAGAATTATAATATCCTCTTGTCCCCAATAATAAGCTCATTGCATACCTTGTATATAGAGTATAAAGATTAAAATATTTTTCTTCATTTTCTTCGTGCATCATTAGATTCTTCAAAGATTGAAAAAACATGCTACTTTTTTGGGGTACAACAACTTGTCCAGATCCAACATATTTAGATACAGTGTTAAATTCAATGGATTTTTTAAAAACTGATACTTCTATTTCTAAAAGATTGGCACTACACGTGTGCATATCAAGTTTTTCATAAAGTAATTCAATTAAATTTGAATGACCTTGCGCACGCTGGTTGGTAGAGGCATAGGCAAGTTTAGGAGTATCATTTTGTTGATATCTCCCGATACAAAATAGTGTACTCATATCTTCATATAGGTATGTTTTACGATAGGAATCGAGTATTTTCCACATGTGTTTAGGATTAAACCTGATGTGTTTGGGATAAGACTTTATTTGTTCTTTAATAAACTTAAAATATTCATTTGCTTTATCTTCGCTATAAAATTCTTTTTTTTGTATATCAGTAAAATCGTGAAAATAGTGTTGTATACGGTTTATAAGTAATGATAGACTATACGGAACCCTGTAAATAATTTTTCTTGTTGTTTCCTGCAAATAACTATTGGCTTGTTTTGAAAACAGATGACTATCAAGATCAATTTTAAGATAATTTTTTTCTAGTTTTATGATTTTTTGGTTTTGTAAAAAAAGATCCAAGATTTTTATATATCCTAATCCAAGGAGGGTGTCAATCATAAAAATTGTTTTATATACATCTTTAATGATAAGTGGACTCTCGAAAGGCTTTTTAGTTAAAAAATGAATGAAGTTTTTTAAAATTGGCAATGGCGGTATATCATAATCAACTGATAAAACAAGTGATCTTTTAGTTATATTTGCCGAAAATGCTTTGTTCCGCTGATGTTGTTTATAAAGATTTGGAATGTTTTTTTGTTCTTTAGTTGGAAAAGAACGTTTTTTGAGTTTAGTACGATTTAGTGCATCAATGGCATCTTCATGAGAAAAGTCTTCCGGTAGTTGCACCTTTTGCTTTATGACACCTTTCAAAAACTCCTCTTCTTCTGTGAATTGTATGATCCCGCCTGATCTTCCATTCCCGCCATTCCCATTTCCATCAGATGTATGAAAAATCAACTGAAGAATTTGCATATAATATTGTTTACCATCAAGTATATAATGCACAATATTGGTATTTTTCCAGTCATTCCTTGATTCGCCTTTCCGAACCATACGGCTTGACTCGATTTGGATATGAATATCCAGTTCATTATTTTGATATACTAAAAAATTACCTATTTTTTTATCATGCCTTATAAAAAAACAATTTTTTTCAGTAGAATTTTGATCTTCTAGAAGATTAAAAAAGTTCTGATCAAGTGCTTGTTTAGTATTGAAATAGATATTATTTAATTTTTTATTATTTTCTAGAGTAAATGCTAGTAAATATTCTGTTATCCGCACAATGGTTTGTGTACTATCTTTATATAAGGCAGGAGATTTGGAGGCTCTTTCATCTTTTTTATACACAATATATGATAGGTGATATTTTATCACCAACAAGAGAATATTCTGAATATTTGAATTGTTTATAAGATCATTTTCCGTTTTATTTTCAAGATCTAGTGAAAAATAAATTGCATAATAGAGCCATGTTAAAGGTGCTTCTTGCAATTGCTTTGGAGATTTTTTTAGAATAGATTGCTTTGGAATGCCATTTAGATTTTCAAGTAGTTGATCTAGTTTTTTAAAAAATAAAGGTAAATCCAACTTAATTTCACACTGTCTTAATAGTTCTTCTAGCAAGTCTTCATGATCTTTATTTAAATATAATATTATTTTTAAAGTTTTCAAAATATTATAAAGGGCGAAATCATCTTTATAATCTAAATTTAAAGCTTGTTGGCAGACATATTTTCCAAATTTTAAAATTTCTTTTTCATTTTCATTTTGCATTATAATCCTTTGTTTTTGTGATGTAAATTTAAACCCAGTAGATTTTGGTAAAAATATTTACCCGGCTTTTTCAGCAGGTTTATATAGTCTGAGTTGCTGTAGGCAGTATGAAATCTTTTTTCTAGCTTTTCATAATCTATTTTGCCAGTAAAATTATTTGTATTTTTTAGTAATAAAGAGTCAATTTTTATTAAATCATGCAAAAATTGTGTTTTTGCGATATTTCTTTTTGTCTCCACAAAAATACATTCAACTTCTTTATTTTCAATATCTTGCTTTGAAAAAGTAAGATATATAAACCGTAATATAGGTAGGGAAGGAGTGTAGTGAATTGTATTTAGATAAGGAATAACCTGCTCGGATGTTTTAAGCCCAATATTGGCATTTATAGATTGCAGTGGAATATAAAGTATGAAAGGTTGTTTTAAAAGTTCATCTAAAAAACGACTACTTACTCTTTTGCTACTTCTAAAATAATTGTTATTATTTTCCAATTTTAAATAATCCTCGATTTCTCGCAAAATAACTGCGAGTGAAATATTTACTACTATTGCACTCATAATTATGCTTTTTTTTGACATTTTAAAAGATGAGTTTTGCTCAATCTAATGGCGCGACCAAATCGCTTACCTTCTATTTTTCCGTCTAAAAACATTTTTCGAAGTGTTTGCTTTTCCATTTCAGTTAATATTTCTGCCTGCTCTAAAGTAACCAACTTATCACTATTAACTTGCATTGACAATTTTTGAAGTATCTCCTCCTGTAAGTTTTTTATTTCTGTCAATTCTTTAGAATCTAGTAAAACCTGCATATGTAATCCTTTTTTGTTTATTTACACGAAGTTTCTTCATGTATATTTGTAATTGTATATTTTAATAACTTAAATATAGATAATATATTACCTATTATTTATAATCTATATTTAAAATATCATTGTTATTTTTTTATTTTTTAGAATATTTAATATATTATTGAGCTATAATTTTGTTATCTAAATAGGAAAAAATATAAATGGCGAAACTAAATAAAAAAAAAGTATCATTTGACATAGATCCAGATTTATTGGATGATATAAAAAAATACTGTATTGAAAAGCAAATAAAACAGTCCGATTTTCTAAGAGATTCGGCAAAAGAAAAACTTGCTCGTGATAAAACTTATTTAACAATATTAGTTCCTTTTGATGGAACTATTAAAAAGTTTGTAATTAATAAAAATCACTATGATATTGATGTTTTTGAAGCATCTCAAGCGATGAAAGAAAGTATCGAAGCAACACAAGAAGGTGTTTTAAGAATAAAAAATGACCATCAAGGAGTTATAAATCAAGAACTAAAAGATATAATTAAAGTTTCAGGGAAAGTAGCTTTTTTTATGAGATAAGGCAAATGCCCCAATATTGGATTTTTAAATTCAGAATATTGAGAACCTTTGTTTTTAATTTTATCTTGTAATTATCATAATTGTATATACTCAAAATGAAGAATAAAATTGATTAAAAAGTTACATTATTAACAAAAAAAGAAATTTTTTTCATTTATCCCCCCCCCATTTGTGCTAAGATTAAAGAATTTTGTGTAAAATACAACTAAAATAAATATTAAGAAGTTTTTATGATAAACATTATTCTTTGTGGTGGCAATGGTACTAGACTTTGGCCTATTAGTCGTACTCTTATGCCAAAACAGTTTGTAAAACTTTTCGATGAGAAGTCATTGTTTCAGTTGACGGTAGAGAGAAACGAAAATGTGTGCAGGAAACAATTTATCGTTTCTAATGCAGAGCAGTATTTTTTGGCAGTAGATCAACTTGAAGAGTTGCAATGTAGAACAAATGAGTTTTTGCTTGAACCAGTTGGTAGAAATACTGCACCTGCAATTGCTCTTGCTTGTTTTGCCCTTGATCCAAAGGAGATAGTGCTTGTCTCACCGTCTGATCATCTTATAAAAAATGAAGAGGCTTATGCAAAAGTGCTACAAGTTGCTAAACAGCTTGCTGAAGATGATAATCTTGTAACATTTGGTATTACTCCAACATTTGCAGAAACAGGATTTGGTTATATAGAGGCTAATGAACAAGATGTAAAAGCTTTTCATGAAAAACCAGATGAAAAAACCGCACAAAAGTATGTAGATGCCGGGAATTTTTACTGGAACAGTGGAATGTTTTGTTTTAAAGCAGGGGTATTTCTTCAAGAACTACAAAAATATTCGCCTAAGATTTATGAAGCATCGAAAACAGCTTATGAAAATGCAAATATTGAAACAAATATGATTCGTATCAAACATAACGATATGCAAAATATAGAAGATAATAGTATAGATTATGCAGTTATGGAAAAAAGCGACAAGGTAAAAGTAGTTGCTTCTGACATAGGTTGGTCTGACTTGGGTAGTTTTGATGCTTTATCGGAGGAGTTTGAAAAAGATGAAAATGGTAATAGCATAGAAGAAAATCTCATAGCAATTAATTCAAAAAATAATTATGTTTATGCAAAAGATAGAACGGTGGCTTTAGCAGACATAAATGATCTCATAGTGGTCGATACTCCAGATGCCCTCCTCATCACACAAAAAGGAAATTCTCAGCAGATAAAAAGTATAGTAAAAGAGCTAAAAGGTAGAGAAAGTGACTTGCATCACATACACCTGACAGCTCACAGACCTTGGGGAACTTATACTATACTTGAAGACACTCCTGGTTATAAAATAAAAAGAATTGTAGTAAAACCAGGTAAAAGACTCTCTTTACAAAAACATTTCCACAGAAGTGAACACTGGATAGTGGTCAGTGGAACTGCAACAGTGACAGTCGGAGATAAAGTGCAAATTGTAAGACCAAATGAATCAACATACATAAAAATGGGTGAAGTTCATAGGCTTAGTAATGAAGGAAAAATACCAGTAGTTCTTATTGAAGCACAAGTTGGTGAATATACTGGTGAAGATGATATAATAAGAATTGAAGATGATTATAAAGAGGTCGGCAGAACATGGTGTTAGTAACAGGTGGGGCGGGTTATATTGGAACTCATACATTAGTATCATTAGCCCAAAATGACATAGATTTTATAGTTTATGACAACTTATGTAATGCATTTTTGGAGGCTGTATCAAGGGTAGAAAAAATTATAAATAAAAAAATTAATTTTATAGAAGGGGATATTAGAGACAAAAACAGCCTTAAAGAAGTTTTTTCTAAATATAAAATAAGCTCAGTTATTCATTTCGCAGGCTTGAAAGCTGTTGGCGAGTCTGTGGAGCAACCTCTTAAATATTATGATAACAATGTAATTGGTACTATAAGGTTACTTGAAGTAATGCAAGAGTTTAAATGTAAAAGTATAGTTTTTAGCTCATCAGCAACTGTGTATGGAGATCCAGAAACTACCCCGATAAAAGAAGACTTTTCTGTCGGGGCAACAACGAATCCATACGGCACTTCAAAGTATATGATAGAGAGAATTTTAAAAGATTTATATATAAGTGACAATGAGTGGAAAATAATTATACTTAGGTACTTTAACCCTGTTGGTGCACATGAAAGTGGACTTATTGGAGAGGATCCAAATGGTATTCCAAATAATCTTATGCCATATATTGCTCAAGTAGCAGTTGGTAAAAGAGAGTTTTTAAATGTTTTTGGTAATGATTATAATACACTAGACGGCACAGGTGTAAGAGACTACATACATGTAGTAGACTTGGCATATGGACATGTAAAAGCACTTCAAAAACTAGAGTATATTGATGAAGTTTTAGTAGTTAATTTGGGTACGGGAAAAGGTTACAGTGTACTTGAGATGATAAAAGCTTTTGAAAAAGCCTCTGATACAAAAATTCCATATAAAATTGTAGAGAGAAGGTTAGGAGACATCGCAAAGTGTTATGCAGATCCAAATTATGCAAATAAGATTTTAGATTGGAAAGCTAAGAAGTCAATAGATGATATGTGCAAAGATACTTGGAATTGGCAACTAAATAATCCTGATGGGTATAGGAAGAGTAATTGATGAGCACATTAAAAAGTTTTTATCGTTTTATCAGAGATTTATTTAAAAGTAAAGTTCTTCTTATAACCCTTGCTAGGAATGATTTTAAAGAACAGTACTTGGGATCACACTTAGGTATGGCTTGGTCGATTTTAAGACCTTCCATATTTATGCTTACTGTATGGTTTATCTTTTCCATTGGATTTAAGCGACATCTTGCAGATAGTGAGATACCTTTTGTTCTTTATTTGATGTGTGGTTACATTCCTTGGTTTTTCTTTTCAGATGCTGTTAGTGGAAGTATGAACTCTATTGTTAATAATAAGTTTTTAGTAAAAAAGGTAAACTTTAGAGTAAGCCTTTTACCAATTGTGAAAATCTTATCAGTTTTCTTTTTACATTTTATCTTCATAGGCATATTAGTTGTCACTTTTCTATTGTATGGTTACACACCAAATATCTACTGGTTACAATTGCCATTTTATACATTTCTTATGTTTGTTTTAGTTATTGGTATAGGTTGGCTTGTCGCATCTCTGAGAGTTTTTACTAAAGACATTTCACAAATTATAGGTGTTGTACTTCAACTGGGCTTTTGGGTTACACCTATTTTTTGGTCGATAGACAAAGTACCACAGAAATATCTCTACCTGCTTGAACTTAATCCAATGGTATATATCATTAATGGGTATCGAAATAGTTTTATAAATCATATATGGTTTTGGGAAGATTTACACTACCTTTCATACTTCTTAGTTGTAACAGGTCTGTTTTTTATACTTGGCGCTGTTATATTTAGAAAACTGAGACCTCATTTTGGAGATGTTCTCTAATGCATAAAAATATAGTAGTAAAAGTTCAAAATATTAGTAAAATTTATAAGCTATATAATAAACCATTTGATAGGGTAAAGGAGACATTTAATCCTTTTAGAAAAAAATATCATAAAGATTTTCATGCTCTTGATAATGTCTCTTTTGAGATAAAAAGAGGAGAAGCATTAGGGATAATAGGCAGAAATGGTAATGGTAAGTCAACATTGCTTAAGATCATAGCAGGGGTACTTACCCCCACAAAAGGTCATATAAATACCAGAGGTAAAATATCTGCTATATTGGAGCTGACTTCTAGCCTAAAGCCGGAGCTAACAGGACTTGAAAATATAGAACTTAATCTCAAAATAAATGGTTTTACCAAGCATGATGAACTTAAACAAAAAATAAAAGAGATAGAAGAGTTTGCAGAGATAGGGGAGTTTATACATCAGCCTGTAAAAACATACAGTAGTGGTATGAAGTCTCGTCTTGGCTTTGGTATAGCTACTTCTAGTGAACCTGATATCCTTATACTTGATGAAGTTTTGGCTGTTGGTGACTTTAACTTCCAGCAAAAGTGTCTAGCAAAGATAAATAGTATGAGAGATAATATCTCGATGATATTTGTGTCTCACTCTATGAATAGTGTAAGGCTTTTTTGTGATAATGTACTTGTCCTTGAAAAAGGAAAAAAAGCATTTTTAGGAAAAGCTGATGATGGGATAAAGTATTACCTTGAGCAAGAAGAGAAGAAAAAAGCTAAGCTTAAAGAAAAAGAACAAAAAAAAGATATAAAACCTTTTTATGGAGATATATTTCACAATAAAGAGAAAATTATAAATATAAAATTTGCTTGGATGAATGAAAAATTAGAGTTAATTGATAAAGCATATACATATGATAATATAATGATAGATATAAAATTCAAACTTTTATATAAGCCAAAACAACTAATCATTGGATTACCAATATATAATATCAATGGTGATTATATTACAGGAATATCAAATGAAATGACTTCTATTAAAATTGAACCATTAAATGATAATAATGAATATCACATTCAATTTAAATTTAAGAATATCTTAAATCCACAAAAATACATTCATATAATAGCAATCCAAGATGGTTCTGAATTTCTATATCGGAATATTAGTAGAGAATTAGAAGTATTAAATCAAAATAGATATTTTGGTTTTGTTTCAATTGAACACACATGGAAAATTTGTAAAAAGGACGAAGAATGAAAGATAAATATAATAATTTTCAGATTGCATTTAGCAATGATAATAAATTAATAGATTTTTACGATAAATATATAGTCAATAAATTTGATATAGACTTTGAAATAGTAAAAAAAATTGCAAAGCAAATTCAAGTAATTGATAAAGAAATTAACGGAAGATTTGGTGGCAGTATAAAAGACTTATTAATTGTTGCTATAGTAAGATATATTTCAAGTAAAAGTCTTGAAATTAGAAGTAATTCAGCACATATGGAAGTAGGGACTTTATTTGGTGGTACAGCATTATTAACTAGTTTTATTTTAAAAGAATTACATCTTGAAAAAAAAATGAAAAATATTATGATTGATCCATTGGCAGGATACTATGGTAATCAAATCGATTTTATTAGTCAATTAGAAGTGACAAGAGAACGGTTAGAAGAAAACTTAAAAAATTTTAATGTTAAAAACTATGAGATTTATCAAAATTATTCAACAGATACCGACTTAATTAATAAGATATCTGACTATTATATTCATAGTTTTTTTATCGATGGAGACCACTCTTTTTCTGGATTGTTAAAGGATTGGAATAATTTTAATGTTTTTATGCCAGTAAATAGTTATATTATAATTGATAATGTAAATGATAAAAATTGGCCTAATATCAATATTTTTATTCAAGAATTAAAATCAGTTATAGAAGATGTGTGGGAAATAGTTTATGAAGAAAACATTACACTGGTTTTAAGAAAACAAAAAGACAAAGCAGTTTTCGTAAATACAAAAGTTGATATAGAAACTGTACATAAAATAGAAAATCAGGTTGATGAAAAGTTTTATAAGTTGTTAAAAAATAGAGACATAAGAATACAAACAAGAGATGAAGATATTCAAAACCTAAAAGATACGATAGAGAAACAAAATATAAGAATACAAACAAGAGATGAAGAGATAGAATCTTTGAAGGATAAAATTCAAAAACAAGCAATTAGAATAGAGACAAGAGACAAAGAGATAGAATCTTTGAAGCATAGAAACAAAGAACAGGAAAAAAAGATAGTAGTAGTTAAGAAGTTCTTAGGATTATCTTTTACTGAAAAATTAAAAAATTATAAAAAATTAAAAGGGGTATTTCTTTGAAAATTAAAGTTAGTATTGTAATACCTGTTTACAATGTAGAACAATATTTAAAAAAATGTTTAGATTCAGCAGTCAAGCAAACTTTACAAGAGATAGAAATAATAGCGGTCAATGATGGTTCTATAGATAATAGTTTAAAGATTTTAAAAGAGTATTCACAAAGAGACAATAGAATAACAATTATAACACAAGAGAATCAAGGATTGTCTGGTGCTAGAAATACAGGGATTAAGTGTGCAAAAGGGGAGTATCTTTTATTTTTAGATAGTGATGATTATATTGAACATGATATGGCAGAAGTTTTATATAAAAGAGCTATAAAAGAGAATGCTGATGTAGTTATATGCAGGTACAAACAGGTTGATAGCAACGGTAATACTAAGTATGAGAGTGGCATTACAGATACCTTTTCTAAAGAGCAACACTTTAGACGAGTATTGGCTGCACAGTCTTTTTCGATGGCATGTGATAAGCTTTTTAAAAGGGATTTATTTGTTTCTAATGATATATTGTTTCCATTGGGACTATACCATGAGGATGTTTACACTACTTATAAATTATTTTTTTATGCAAAAAGTATTTGTGTTGAAGAGAAATATTTTTATAATTGGTTAGTAAGGCAAGGCTCTATAAGTAAATCTATAAATGAAAAGCACATAAAAGATTTTAGAAAGATATTACTAGATACAAAACAATTTTTAGAAGATAAACATTGTTTTAATAAATATGAATCAGAATATACTAGAAGAGCTTTACATTATCTATTAGGATTAACTAACAGAATAAATTGTTCACAAATTGATGATAATAACAAAAAAATATTAAGGGATAAAGTTTGGAATATTATAAAAGAATTAAAATTAGATACAAATAATGGATTAAAACAGATAAAGAAGATAGATAAGCAATTGTATTTAAAATTGAAATCTAAAATAGAATATAGTTCAAAAAAAAGGAAAGATATGAGAAACATTATAGATAAATTATTGCCTAAAGGTTCTTTAAGAAGAGAAATTGTAAAAAAAATAGCCTATGGAAAAGATTATGAACCATACCTGTTTCCTAGAATAGAACAAGAAATAGTAAAACCTATACAAAAAAAACAAGATAAGCCAATGTTGAATGTACTAGAAGGTATTACTGAAGAAGACATGAAAAACTTGAAACAATTTAAAAACAAGTTTAAAGGTAAGAGATGTTTTATTATAGGAAATGGTCCATCTTTAAATAAATGTGATCTGTCTTTGTTAAAAGATGAATATACATTTGCTGTAAACGGAATTTTTTATAAAACAGAGGAAATGGGATTTACTCCAACTTTTTATATGGTAGAAGATGGACATGTTGTGGATGATAACTTAGAAAAAATAAACGATTATGACAAACCAAAATATAAATTTTTCCCATCGCTTTATAAAGAAAAAATAAATAAAACAGATAAAACATATTTTTTCTCAGCTGATTTAGGATTTTATAGAGGAGATCATTACTCTTTTGAAATACCACGATTTTCACGAGACTTTTCCCAAATAGCTTTTTGCGGACAATCTGTTACATATCTAAATATGCAGTTAGCATTTTATATGGGATTTAGTGAAGTATATCTTATTGGTATGGATTTTTCATATGCGATAAGAGAAAGTGATGAAAAAAGAGGAGCTACACTTATAACTCATGATGAAGATGTAAATCACTTTCATCCTGATTATTTTGGAAAGGGTAAGAAGTGGCATGATCCAAAGGTTCATAATGTAGCAAAAAATTATGAGTTTGCAAAAGTAGTATATGAAGATAATGGCAGAAAGATTTATAATGCAACTATTGGTGGTAAATTAGAGATTTTTGATAGAGTTGATTATGATAGTTTGTTTAAAAAGTAAAGGATAGGTAACCTTGTTATTTAATTCAGTTGAGTACATATTTTTCTTTTTACCGATAAGCTTTTTTATTTATTTCTTTCTACTCAATAAGAGACTTATTGTAGGAGCAAAAGGCTTTTTGGTATTTGCTTCACTTTTTTTCTACTCTTGGTGGAATCCAATATATCTTCCTATCATACTTGTCTCTATGTTATTTAACTATACAATTGGTAATGTACTCAGCAGAGATGCTTCACATGCAAAGGTAAGTAAAAAAAGTATTCTTGTCTTTGGAATAGTATCTAATCTTGCTTTGCTTGGGTATTTCAAGTATGCAGACTTCTTTATAGAAAACTACAACTATATCTGGAATGAGAATGTCGGTCTTTACCATTTAGCACTACCACTTGGTATTAGTTTCTTTACCTTCCAGCAGATATCTTATCTGGTTGACTCTTATAGAGGGGAGACGAGTGAGTATGACTTTTTAAACTATGCTCTTTTTGTTACATTCTTTCCTCAGCTTATAGCTGGTCCTATTGTACATCATAAGGAGATGATGCCACAGTTTGCATCACGATGGAATCTTGTAAAAAGATACAAGAACATTGCCATTGGTCTGTTTGTCTTTAGTATTGGTCTATTTAAGAAGGTTGTTATTGCAGATGCTTTTTCTACTTGGGCAACAGCAGGATTTGATCATGCTCACGCATTAAATATGATTGAAGCTTGGGCTACATCTCTCTCTTATACATTTCAGCTCTACTTTGACTTTAGTGGTTATACAGATATGGCAATAGGTGCTGCATTGTTATTCAACATCAAACTTCCTATCAACTTCAACTCTCCATACAAGGCTCTTGACATTCAGGACTTTTGGAGAAGATGGCATATTACACTCTCTCATTTCCTTAGAGACTATATCTATATACCACTAGGTGGTAGTAGAGTAAGTGAGCCTAGAGTTTATGCAAACTTACTTATTACTTTTTTGCTTGGTGGACTTTGGCATGGTGCTGGTTGGACATTTGTCTTTTGGGGTTTCTTACATGGTACTGCTTTAGTTATTCATCGTATATGGAAGAAGCTTGGCTTTACTATGAACAAGATCTTAGCATGGTTTATTACTTTTAACTTCATTAACATCGCTTGGGTATTCTTTAGGGCTAAGGACTTTGGGGATGCTATAAATATAGTTAAGAGTATGTTTGATTTTCATAAAATTATTGTAAGTGAAAAATTTGCTTCTGTTTTTTATTATCTCACTCATATAAGTATTAATTCACATGTAGATAAAAACTATCATTTTATATTTACTTTTAGTCTATTTTGGTATTTATTAGCAGGTCTTTTTATTGTTACAACTTTAAAAAGTTCGGTAGAACTACAAAAAGAATTTGTCATCAATAAGAAAAGTTTACTCTTAAGCATTTCGTATTTTACAATTTCATTATTTATGATTTTGTATATGCAAAATAGAGTTTCAGAATTTTTGTATTTTGATTTTTAGGATAGTACAATGAAAGCAAAAAAATTTATAACAGTTTTAATTATAACAGTTTTAACTGTTATTATAATACCTGCTCTGATTGTATTTATTGTAGATCCTATACAGCTTTATCATGATCAGGTAACACTAAAGAAGACCAAGTATTTTAAAGAACAAAGACATCAAAATATTGGATTAATTAATAAATACCTGAAACGAGAAGAAGGGAATTATACAATCATTGTAGGAACTTCAATGTCAGAAAATTTTGTACCTTCACAAATACAAAAAAAGTTAAATAATGGCAGTAAAGTATTGAAATTAACAATGAGTGGTGGAAGACCATTGGAGCAATACACACTTTTAGAAAAAGCTTTACAAACTGGAAAAGTTAAAAGGGTAATCTGGGATATACATTGGTATTATTTACTTAGTAAAATATCACAAAAAGACAAAAATCATGATTTTCCATATAAGTTGTATTCTAATGATATTTTTACACAAGGCTATTATTATTTGTTTAATGAAGATTATGTAAAAGATAGTATTAAAGTATTTACTGGAAAAGTTAATTGGGGAAAATGGACAGAAAATCTTGATAAATTAAACTATACAATGGATGATTGGATTAAAGGTCATAAGTTTATGCATAATCATTCTAAGCAAAATATTACTAAAATGGATAAAGAGATAAAAAAAATAGCTACTAATATCCCATCATTACCTAAAAAATATAATTATTATGCAACTAAATTAAAATATCCAGATATTGATAAGTATATTTTACCAATTATAAAAAAATATAAAAATGTTGAGTTTGATATATTTTTTCCACCATATAGTACATATTTTTATGCTAAATCAAAAATTGATAAATCTATAAGGTATATATATGCTCGTAAGTATCTTGTAGACAAAGCAAAAAAAATCAAAATGTTAAAATATTTGGATTTGATAATAATTATGAAATAGTCAATAATATTTATAACTATAAAGATTATGGACATTATAGAGCAGAGGTAAATGATTATATTATAAAATCTATAATAGATAAGAAACATATGTTAAGCACCAAAAATATAGATGATTATATTAATAAAATGATACAAAATATAAATAATTATAATCAAGTTTATTTTAAAGACAATAGCTTGCAAAATGTAAAATTAATAGCTAATTTAAATTTAAATAAGTTAAAGTGGAAAACAGATGGAGATATAAAAATAAGTAAAAATAGTATTCTCTTTTCTGCAAAGCATATTAAAAGATTTGCATATTTAAGCAGTAAAATAAAAACTTTTAATAATGTAAGCCTTGTAAAATTGAAAATACAATATTATTTTAATGATGTTAAAATGTTTAGTATTACATTAAAAAACAGGAAAGAATACGCCCATTTTTTTATTCAACCAGGAAGTGATGAAGTTATTTTAACAAAAAATAATATTAATAAGAAATCAAAAAAATTTAAGTTTGGTACTGTAACAGAAATAACGATAAGAGTTTATCCTAAAAATAAAGATTTTATTAAGGATATTAAAATTCAATCAATTAAAATGTACAAAAAGGAATAAATCAATATGAAACTAACAGCATTATTACCAATGAAAGGAACATCAGAAAGAGTTCCAAATAAAAATATGAAAGATTTTGACGGTGCACCTCTTTATCATGCTATTATGAAGAGTCTTTTGGCTTCTAAGTATATAGATAAAGTTGTGATAAACACAGATAGTGAAGTTATAGCCAGTGATGCAAAAGAGCATTTTAAAGATAGAGTTATTATCATAGATAGACCAAAGTCTATACAGGGTGGGGATGTCTCTATGAATATTATTATTGACTATGATTTGAGTCAACTTGATGGTGAACATTTTTTACAAACTCATAGTACAAATCCTCTCTTAAGAGCTGAGACTATTGATAAAGCAATAGAACAATATTTTGATGGGTTAGATAAATATGACTCTCTTTTTGGTGTTACAAAAGTACAAACTAGGTTTTATGATAAAGATGCTAATCCTATAAACCATAATCCTGAGGAGCTTTTAAGAACTCAAGATTTAGAACCTTTGTATGAAGAAAATTCTAATTTTTATATATTTTCCAAAAAATCTTTTGAAGATGCCGGTAAAAAAAGAATAGGTATAAAACCGCGAATATTTGAGGTAAATAAGCTTGAAGCTGTAGATATAGATGAACCAGAAGACTTTAAACTAGCAGAACTACTGCATATTCATAAAGATAATTTATAAGGATAATAACTATGAGCTTAAAAGAAAAACTAAAAAAGAATGAACTGACAATCGGCTCATGGATAATGATGGGAAATCCTATGAGTGTTGAAGTGATGGCATTAGCAGGATTTGAGTGGCTTGTAATAGACTTGGAACACACTTCTATCAACATGGAAACAGCACAAGCTCTTATTACGACTATTCAAGCACAAGATATTAAAGCATTGGTTCGTGTAAGTAAAAATGAAGAAGTGATCATAAAAAAAGTTTTAGATATGGGAGCAGATGGTATTATTGTGCCTATGGTAAGTTCAAAAGAAGATGCTCTCCAAGCTGTAGAGTATGCAAAATACCCTCCAATGGGAAAAAGAGGTGTTGGACTTTACCGTGCTTCTGGGTATGGAACGAGATTTGATGAGTATAAACGGTGGGTAGATGAAGAGTTAGTCATTATAGCTCAAATAGAGCATATTGATGCAGTTAAAAACATAGATGAAATTTTGGCAGTTGAAGGTATTGATGGGACAATCATAGGTCCATATGATTTGTCTGGTTCTATGGGATATCCTGGAGAGTTTGAAAGAGAAGATGTAAAAGAGGCAGTAAGCACAGTCTTGGATGCTTGTAAGAAGAAAAATATTCCTTCCGGATTTCATGTAGTAGATACAGATCCAGAAAAATTAAATGAAAAAATAAAACAGGGTTGCACATTTTTGGCATATGGAATTGATTACTTTTTTATGAGGGATGCTGCAATGAATGGTATGAAAAAATTAAAAGAGGAGTTATTGTAATGAAAGTATTTGTATCAACACATCCATTCTCTTCAACTTCAGATATACCTATGCAACTTGTAAAAGAAAATGGTATAGAATTATCTATTAATAAACATGGAAGAAAAATCACAACTAAAGAGCTAGCACAAGATATAAAAGATGCTGAAGTTTTAGTCGCTGGAACTGAAAAAATAACCAAAGAGGTTTTTGGAAATGCACCAAATTTAAAACTTATCTCTCGTGTTGGTATAGGTTTAGATGGTATAGACTTTGGGTTATGTAAAAAGTATGGTGTAAGAGTTGCCTATACCCCTGATGCTCCTACCATGGCAGTGGCAGAACTTTGTGTTGGAATGATTCTTGACTTGGCTCGTAAGATTACAAATACAAATATAAATATAAAAAATGGAATCTGGAATCGACATATGGGTACTTTGCTCTATGGAAAAAAGGTTGGAATTTTTGGAATGGGTAGAATAGGTAAGAGCCTCATTCATCTACTTCAGCCTTTTAATGTAGAGTTTTTAGTTTACGATATAGAGCCAGATTTAGCATTTGCAAGACTTTACAATGTAAACTTGCTTGCAAAAGAAGAACTTTTACAAGAGAGTGATATTGTTTCTATAAACTTGCCTTTAAAAGATGATACTAAAGATTATATAACTATGAAAGAATTAGAATCAATGAAGCAAGATTCTATTCTAATCAATACAGCCCGTGGTGGTATTGTCAATGAAAAAGACTTATATGAAGCTTTAAAAAGCCGTGTTATTAATTCTGCTGCCGTTGATGTTTTTGAAGAAGAACCTTATGCAGGACCTCTTACAACACTAGAGAATTGTTTATTAACTTGTCATATGGGAGCATCAACAATAGATAGTCGAACAGATATGGAAGTGCAAGCTTTAGAGGAAGTTATAAGATATAAAAATGATCAACCACTAAAAAACGAGGTGTTTTCAAATGCATAGAAAAGTAGTTGTATTTGGTGGAAATGGTTTTATAGGTAGTTATGTAGTTGAAGAACTTATAAATAATGGCTATGAAGTTGTATCCGCTGATTTAAATAGCTCAAAATATGTTGATGATAAATTTTTTAAAAAATGTGATATTTTAGATGCAAAAGCTGTAGATGAACTTGTTCAAGATTCTGATATTGTTTATAACTTTGCAGGTTTTGCTAACCTTGATGATGCTATAGCAAATCCAGTAAAAGCATTAGAACTCAATGTGATGGGTAATCTAAATATTTTAGAGGCATGTAAAAAATATCATGTGAAGCGTTTTGTTTATGCAAGTAGTGCTTATGCTATGAGTGATAAAGGATCATTTTACGGTATAAGTAAATTAACATCTGAAAAACTAACTGAAGAGTATTATAAAAAATTTGGTTTAGAATTTACTATTGTTAGATATGGTTCAGTTTATGGAGAGAGAGACTATCATAATAACTATATATATAATCTTCTGAAAAAATCTCTTGAAACAGGTGAAATAAATCATAGCGGAGATGGTGAAGAAATACGAGAGTATATTCACGCAGCTGATGTAGCAAAACTTGCAGTAAATATTATAAAATCAGATGAATTTATAAATGAACATATTATTTTAACTGGTGTTGAGAGAATGCAAAGAAAAGAGCTTTTTAACATGGTAAATGAAATACTGGGAAATAAACTAAAAGTAAATCTTAATGATGATGGGTACCATAACCACTATAAAACAACTCCATATTCATTTCACCCAACAAAAAGTAAAAAACTTGTGGCGAATCCATATATAGATATAGGACAAGGTTTGTTAGAATGTTTAAAAGACATAGAGGCTAACAGTAGTGAAAATATCTAAACTGATATACCTTTCTTATATACTAGATGAGAGTACACCTACTTATGGAAACAGAAATAGATTTATCTGTGAAAAAAAATCTAATATTTCCAAAGGTGATGTAGCTAATGATAGCAGTATCAGCACAACAGTTCATATAGGAACTCATATAGATATGCCATACCATTTTTTTGAAGATGGACAAACTATTAAAGATTTTGCTATAGATTACTTTAGATTTGAAAATATTTTATTTATAGATATGATCCCTACAAGTGTTATAGTCAAAGATGATTTAATAGACATTTTAAAAAGTGTAGATGAAAAAAATAAGTATGATATACTTATAATTAAAACAGGAATTTGCCACAAAAGAGATAAAACTGAGTTTTGGAAAACTAACTATGGATTTGATCCTAGTATTGCAGTGTACTTGAAAACTCATTTTCCAAATATTAGAGTTATTGGCTTTGATAGTGTATCTGTATCTAGCTTTTCAAATAGAGTGCTCGGTAGAGAATCGCATAAAGCTTTTTTAGACCCTAAAAACCCTATCCTTCTACTAGAGGATATGGACTTAACTATGTTAAATAAAGCTTCAAGAATTATAAAATTAGATATAGCACCTTTAAGAATATCTAAGTGTGATGGTTTACCCTGTACAGTAATAGCGGAGATAAAATAATGGCAATATTTGGAACTTTAGATGTAGTAAAACAGCAAGTGAATAAAGATAAGTTTTCAAAAGCATTTGAGTATTTAGAAAAAGTGTTAGAGGATGGTAGTGATGAGAATAACAGGTTATTGTCACTATCTGTTAATGCTTTTGAAAAAATAGATTTAGATGAAGATAATTTTGGATTAGAACAAGTTTATAACTCAAGAGATAGAGATAACTGCTTTTTTGAATCACACAAACAATATATAGATGTTCAATTTATCTTAGAAGGTGAAGAAGTTATTGAAGTAGCTAATAGCGATGAGCTCACTATTGATATGGAATATGATAACGATATGGATTTAATAAAATATAAATCTACTCCAAACTCATCAATTATAAAACTTAAAAAAGGTGATGTTGCTATTTTTTATCCTGAGGATGCGCATATGCCATGTGTGAAACTAAACAGTACAACTAAAGTAGTAAAAACTGTTGTGAAGGTAGCTGTGTGATAAAAAACATAATTTTTGATTTTGATGGTGTTATACTTGATTCAGTACCTGTCAAGACAGAAGCCTTTAGAAAATTATTTGAAAATTATCCACAAGATAAAGTAAATCAACTTATAGAATACCATTTAGTTAATGGTGGTAAATCAAGATATATCAAGATTAAATATTTTTTCAATGAAATACTTTTACAAGATATTCATGAAAATGAAATTATTAAGTATGCACAAATGTATTCATTGTTTACAAAAGAAGAACTAAGTAAAAATAAATATCTTATAGAAGATACTTTAAATTTTATAACAAAGAATCATAAAAATTATAATATGCATATAGCATCAGGTGCTGATGAAAATGATTTGAAGTATATATGTAATAGGTTAGGTTTAGATAGATATTTTTTATCAATCAATGGCTCCCCTAAAATCAAAACAGATATTGTAAATGATATTTTGATACAAAATGATTATAAAAAAGAAGCAACGGTTTTAATTGGTGATTCTATTAATGATTATGAAGCAGCAATAGTTAACAATATAAATTTTTATGGTTATAATAATATTTTGTTAAAAGATAAAGATCAGTATATAACAAGTTTTTTAAATTTTGAAAAGAAGTAGTATGAAGTTTTCTCTTATTTTATGTACTATTTATAGAGATGAAGAGGTTAGAGCGTTGTTATCATCTTTAGTAGATCAATATTATACGAACTTTGAAGTTATTATTGTTGATCAAAACAATGATGCAAGAGTAAAAAAAATTTTAAAAGATTTCACTTCATTAGATATAAAATATCTTCAATCAGAAAAAGGTTTATCAAAAAGTAGAAATATTGGTTTAGCGCATGTTAATGGAGATATCGTAGCTTTTCCTGATGATGATTGTTTGTATCCACCTAATTTATTAAAAAATATACATGATTTTTTTAGAAATAACGATTATCATATTTTAACAGGTAAAACTATTGAGAAAGAAACAGGAAAAATTGTTGCTGGGAAAAATATCTTGGAAAAACAAGTTTTGACTCCTTTAAATATTTTAGGTAGTTCTACTACGTTATTTATTAAAAATGATAATGTAGTTATAAATTTTGATGAAAGGTTTGGTTTAGGTGCAATATTTAATGCAGAAGAAGAAAATGAATTGATCTTTAGACTTTTAAAGCAAGGCTATAAAGGTTATTATTATCCTGATATCAATTATGTGTATCATCCTGCATCTGATTTAAATTTTAAAGATATACAAAGGGTGAAAGAACGAACAATAGGTCTTGGGGCATTTATAGCAAAACATTTTTTTTCAAAAGAAGGTATTATTTATTTTGTTAAGTATAATCTATTTAGGCCATTATTCGCAACATTTTTATTTCTTTTACGTCTTGATTTTGTTAAAGCTCGATATTATTTTAATAGGTGGATAGGAATTTGGAAAGGTTTTATAAAATATTACAAGGTTAGAGATGAAACTCATTTTTGATGCTAGGGTGCTTTCTCACAGTAGATATAGTGGGGTTGAGAATTATGCGAAGTATATTTTAAGTTTTATAAGTTTAAAAACAGACACGATAGTTGCAGCACCCAAAAACACTAACAAATACCTCGCCCATCTGTGGACGCACTTTGTATTACCTTTTTTGCAAGGAGATATACTCTTTTGCCCTGCAAACATAGCACCACTCTTTACTCCTAAGTCAAAGAAGCTTGTTTTTACCTTGCATGATGTCGCCTTTATAACACATCCAAAAAGTTTTTCATACTTTTTTAGACTCTACTATATTTTCATAGTTCCCATCAACATAAAAAGAGCACAGAATATCATTACCGTCTCGAACTACTCTAAAAAAGAGATAGAGAGTTTCTACCCATATGCAAAAGGAAAAGTGATGTCCATACAGCTTGGAGTAGATGAAAAGTTTATGGTTTTGAATATCCCTAAAAAGAAGCAGATTTTATATGTTGGGAGTATGAATGAGAGAAAAAACTTTGCAGGGGTTTTAAAAGCTTTTGAACTTTTAGACTCTAGTGAGTATAATCTTGTTATGATAGGTGCTTTTAGCGAGCATTTTACTTTGGATGAAGAGAGTAAAGAGCTTTTGCAAAAAGCAAAAGAGAACCCATTAGTTACTTTTGTAAGTAATATTTCTGATGAAAGACTTGTAGAGATATATAATGAATCTTCACTTTTTCTTTTTCCATCATTTTACGAAGGTTTTGGGCTTCCTGTGCTTGAGGCTATGGCATGTGGTACTCCAGTGATTACCTCAAATGTAGCCTCTTTGCCTGAAGTAGGTGGTGATGCGGTTGTTTATTGCGACCCTTATAGTGTAGAAGACATCAAGCAAAAGATGGAGATAGTTTTAAGAGATGAAGCTTTACAAAAGCAGATGGTCCAAAAAGGTCTAGCAAGAGCAAAAGAGTTTAGCTGGGAGAAATCAGCTCAAGAGCATATGAACGTTTTTCAAGAGGTTATGAAGAGTTGAAAGTCGCAATAGTACACGATTGGCTGGTTACAAATGCCGGAGCCGAAAAAGTTTTAAAGGAGATATTGGCATGTTATCCTCATGCAGATATCTTTTCACTTGTAGATTTTTTAGATGAACAAGAGCGTAGAGAAATTTTACAAGGTAAAAAGAGCACCACAAGTTTTGTTCAAAACCTGCCTCTTGCACAAAAACACTTTCGTAACTATTTGCCACTTTTTCCAAAAGCCATCGAGAGTTTGGATCTATGTGCATATGATCTTATTTTAAGCTCTTCATGGGCAGTTGCAAAAGGTGTCAAAAAAGAGATATATCAGTGTCACATTTGTTACTGCCACACCCCCATACGCTATGCTTGGGATCTTTATGAAGAGTACACTGCATCACTTAAACAACCAAAAAAGTTTCTTGTAGAAAAAACACTCAGTGCTATAAGAGAGTGGGATATAGCCACACTTGATAGGGTTGATTACTTTATAGCAAATTCTAATTTTGTAAAAGAAAGAATTGAACGCTTATATAAACGAGAAGCAGTAGTTATCTACCCACCTGTAGATACAAAAAAATTCACTTTATATGAAGCAAAAGAGGAGTTTTATCTTACAGCTTCAAGATTAGTACCTTATAAAAAAACAAAACTTATTGTAGAAGCTTTTAACAAGATGCCTGAAAAAAAACTTGTTGTCATTGGTGCGGGTGAAGAGTATGAAGTTATTCAAAAAATTGCAGGAAAAAATATAACTGTTTTGGGATATTGTGATGATCATATCATGGTTGATACTATGCAAAGAGCAAAAGCTTTTGTCTATGCTGCTGTAGAAGACTTTGGTATAGTTCCTATAGAAGCACAGGCTTGTGGAACACCTGTGATAGCTTTAAATGAAGGTGGTACCGCTGAAACTGTGGTAGATGGTTTAAATGGCATACATTTTAAAAAGCAGAGCAAAGAAGATATAATCTCTGCAGTGCAAAGGTTTGAGTCTTTAGAGTTTGATACAAAAAAGGTTTCACAAAGTACTCAGAGTTTTTCAAAAAAGCGATTCAAGCAGGGAATGATGGAGTTTATAAATTTGAAAATGACGGATTATAAATGAAAAAATATTTTTTAAATTCTATTATTATTATTATTGATATTTTTTTACTTGTTGCTGTTTTTTATCTTACTCAATATGTAAGAGTTGAACTCAATACCACAAGCATTCCTGTATTTGATGAGTATTCATTAAAAAGATTTTCATTTGTCATTATCATTACTGTCGTCATTATGTTTTATGAAAAGATTTATACTCTGCGATATGATTTTTGGCAAGAGACATATAGGGTGCTGAAGTCGCTTTTTTTGGCATATTTTATAGTATTGGCACTTTTGACTTTGCAAAAAACCTCTCTGGAGTATTCTCGTCTTTTTATTACGTTCTATTTTTCATTTGCTATGGTATTGCTTCCTGTTGCCAAAAGGTTGATAAAAAGAGTTATTTATAGTTATTTATTTTTTAAAAAGAGAGTACTCATCATTGGGGATGCAAGTCAAGTTACTATTTTAAAAAATGAGTTTGAGAAAAATTGGTACCTTGGAATGCAGCCCTCTCAAAAAAACTATAATATGGTCATAATTTCATCAAAATCTCTTGAACTTGAAAAGATGAATGCAAAAATAGAAAAATATTTAGATGACAATGATGAAGTCTATGTCGTGCCATATGTAACAAGTATCAATTTTGCAAACTCAAATATTATGGAGTACTCTAACATCAGGTACAATACAATCCAGATACAAAATAAGCTGTTGATAAAAAGAAATATTTGGATTAAAAATGGATTTGATCTCTTTGTTGCATTTCTGATTTCACCTTTCTTTTTAATTATTCACACTTTTATAGCTTTTGCAATCAAATTAGACTCTAAAGGAAGCGTATTTTTTAGACAAGAAAGACTCGGAAAAAATAATGAAGTATTTTTATGTTACAAATATAGAACAATGTATGAGAATTCTCAAAATCTACTGAGTGAATATCTTAAAACTCACCCTGAAGAAGTACAATATTACAAAAAGTTTCATAAATATAAAAATGACCCTCGCATCACAAAAGTAGGTAAATTTCTACGGACTACCTCGTTAGATGAATTAGCTCAAGTCATTAATGTTCTCAAAGCAGATATGAGCTTAGTCGGCCCAAGACCATATATGCTAAATGAATCTGAAAAACTAGGTGATAATAAACATTTTATACTTAAAGTAAGACCAGGTATAACAGGATTATGGCAAGTGAGTGGTAGAAATAATCTTACTTTTAAAGAAAGAAATGAGCTCGAGGTTTGGTATATAAAAAACTGGTCATTGTGGGCTGATTTTGTGATCCTGATAAAAACTATTAAAGTAGTACTTGCAAAAGTAGGAGCAAAATGAAAAATTTATTTAAAAAAGAGACAAACACATATCTTAACTATCTGATTATTGCTTATGCATTTAGTTTCCCAATCTCTAAGGCAGCTGTGAATATTTTAGAAGTCTTAATGCTGTTGTTGTGGATATATCAAGGTGAGTGGAAACATAAATATGAACTTTTAAAAGCACAAAGGTTTATGTTGTTTTTAGGAGCTTTTATTGTCTATATGGTTATTTCCATTCTTTGGGCATCAGATACAGTTTTTGCCTTAAAATATATTGCGAAGTATCATCATTTTCTAGTTATTCCTGTGATATATACAGCCTTGGAGCGTAAGTATATCAATTATATTTTTGTCGCCTTTGTTGCGAGTGTCTTTATCAGTGAAATTATGTCTTACGGCATATACTTTAACCTTTTTACATTTAAACATGCTACGCATGAATTTCCTACTCCTTTTATGCATCACATTACTTATAGTGTTGTACTTGTGTTTACAAGCATGATACTACTGACAAATTTTGTACATCAAAAAAAGTTAGGATATAAAATATTTGAGATTCTATTTTTTTCTACTATTATTACAAATCTATTTATCAACGGAGGAAGAACAGGCCAAGTAATCTTTATAGTCATAATGTTTGTTGTCTCTTTGATGTATATTAAGCATAAACTCAAGGCAATCTTGAGCGCAAGCGCAGTCATTTTTATAACTTTTTTCTTGGCTTATAACTTTTCAAGTAACTTTCCTGTGCGGGTCCATCAGTTTGAGCACGGTATATCAAAAATCATTCACAATGATGACTACACCGGTCAAGGTGGTATGAGAGCAGCTCTATGGATAGTAGGCAGTGAAGTCTTTTTAGATAACCCAATAGTAGGTACAGGTATAGGCAATGTTATGAAAGATGCAAATCACTATGCATCTCTACATAGTTTTAAAACAAAAGATATGAATGAGTTTGCAGATTACCATAATGTTTTTGTAAATGTCGCCGCACAGTTGGGAATCATAGGCTTATCGTTAATATTGTTAATATTTTACTCTTTATTTAAACTGCCATTTAAAACAAAACAATACAAAGTTTTAAATATAGTTTTTGTCATAAGCTTTATTTTGTTTTCATGCACACATAACACAATACACCTAATGAATCCAATAGTCTTTTTTGCACTTTTTACAGGACTTTTTAGTGCGATTTCAAGGATTGAGAGTTCAAAAATTACGATTTAAGAATCAAAGTTATTCAGACAGTGCAAATGAAAGAAGTTTTTAGTTGTATAATGATAATATATGCATAAATTACAAATAGGTAGGTTTATTATGAGAATGAAAAGAACAACAGCGTATTTAAGTGCTTTAATATTTATGTTTGCAACTCTTATGGGATGGTTTTCTTTTTTATACTATATAGACTTTTTCAAGGCCATATAATATTTCAATAAAAGTATAAATTGTGGAATAATTTTATGTGTAGCATTCAAAAGTTCATACAATTTTCGAATTTATTTATTATTGATAAATAAGTATTTTACAAGTATAAAACTATTATAATACTCTAATTAAAGGAGTTTTATGATAGTTTTGTTCTCTCATCAAAAAGGTGGAGTAGGTAAAAGCACCATCGCCATCAACTTTGCATATCAGATTCAAAAGAGATATAAAGATATAGTTATACTTGATCTTGACTCCCAACACTCTGCTGTTTTATTTAACCAGCTGCGAATGAGCGAAAAGCTTCCAATAATTAAATGTATCATACAAGCTGATGTGAATTTAGTAGAACTTTTGAATAGTTATAGAGATAATAAAGAAAATCTCCTCATCATTGACAGTGGTGGCTATGATAGTGACATCAATAGAGCAGCACTTCTTAAAGCAGATATAATAATTACTCCAGTAGGTATTTCTCAAATAGAGATATTTGGACTGCAAAAATTCAGAAAAATACTTAAAGATGCAAGTGAAGCACTTGGTAAGAAAGTAAAAACAAATGTACTTCTTAACAATGTGGACAGTAGATCAAAATCTAAACTCAAAGATTTGCAGAAATACATCAAAGAAAAGCAAAACTTTTTTAATCTTTTAGAAAGTATCTTATACTCAAGAGCAGATTACAAAAATAGCTATGGAGAGGGACTTACAGTCAAAGAACTCAACAAAAAAGGTCAAGCTCAAGAAGAGATAAAAAAGTTCACAAAAGAGATATATAGACTATTAAATAACTAGTAAAATACCAGTATATAACAAGGATTATAATATGGCGAAAATTAAAGAGCTGGATGACTTCGATATTACAGAGCAGGAAACTACATTTATTCAAGCTGCAGATATGAGCAAAATCAAAAAGAATAAAGGAGGTAGACCTAAAAAAGCTGCAAATGAAAAAGCAAGTGAACAGATTTTTATTAATGTTACAAAAGATGAAAAAGCAAAGATTGAATCTGCTGCTAAAGAACTAGGGATAAGTATTAGTGCTTTAGCGAAGATTGCAATAAATAAATTTATATAAGATTGATTGAATTCCAGAACGAGGAGGGAGTAAGAAACTGCTGTAAGGGCTGAAGAATACCCAAAAAAATGGGCATACTTCTCCACTCTCGATTTTTATAAATTTAAAAAATATGTTATAATTCCGTCACTTCGATCGGTCGGTCGATTTGTGCCTCTTCGCCTTTGACACGCTGAGCAAGAGCATACCATCAGCTGTCGGTTGTGCTGTACAGCTTGTTCCATGCCAAATATGTGAGAGTTTTTGGTTTAGGTAGGGTATGAGAAGGTGATGAGAGCATAGTATCATCCACAGCGCCACTATCTGCGTGTAGTCGATTCCTCTTTTTGTTTCCATGTGAGAACCAGCCGCAACTGTATCAATTTCTACTCTTTTTTCAATATATCAGGTACTCATTATGCCTTTTAACTATGATATTACTCATAAATGATATATCTACTTCACCAGACGCTTGATAATACGCCTATCATTTGTAGTTTTAACATTGGTATGTGATTGAGTGAGGAACAGGTACCAAGTGCTCCTGTATTGAATTACTCAACGGGAAGCCAAAGTTAGCTTCCTTCACTTGGGAGTGAAAACACTTGGTACCCCGTTGAATAATTTAAACGAGGTAATGATACTGCTAAAAACGAGGTGAGTCCATAAAGAGAAAATTCCTGTTTTTATTTATATGGAGTTATTTCAAGTTGTGTAGAGTTATAAAAAAAGAAAAATTTTGATTTTTTTGCTGAAAAAGAGAATTTAATATTAAAAAGAATTTAATTTTAAGATTCAATAAAACCGTACCCTATGTCGTACCCTGCTTCTGTAAAAGTAGAATCTTTTAGAGTTTTAAAAAGTCTTGAAAGTGCCTAATTTAGGCTAATGGTGCGGACGAAAGGACTTGAACCTTCACACCTTGCGGCACCAGATCCTAAGTCTGGCGTGTCTACCAATTTCACCACGTCCGCGTGGTTAAGTGTTTAGTGTCACTTCTGACAAACAGTATT
>Ga0256842_1000705_pt1 | contig 29047 bp, 26 predicted proteins | sample 4559240metaG_FD_185973 | JGI IMG/M metagenome (GOLD analysis project Ga0256842, IMG submission 185973) | Hydrothermal vent microbial communities from Guaymas Basin, Mexico - 4559-240 | ecosystem: Environmental > Aquatic > Marine > Hydrothermal vents | place: Mexico: Guaymas Basin | collected... | reverse complement strand
TCTGCAACCAAAAGTGGATAATCCTCAAATCCAAACTTTTTTAAATTTACCTCATACTTACCCATCGTTGCTTGATATACAAAATTTTTAGGGCTAGAAGCTATTATAGAATCCTCATCAAAATCTATACTCTCTTGAATAAAATCAATACCCACCTCTTTTAAAAGCATCGCACGGGTAGATGAACCAGATGCTAGTCGTATTATTTTAGAATAGTTCGTCAATATTTAACCTTTATATCTTATTGTAAATAATTTAATTATATAATTGTATCAATATAATATAAAGAAGGGGTATCACGATGAGAGTTATGATAGTTGACGATTCTAGAACAATTAGAAAAGTTTTACGATTAACAATTGATAAAAAAATCCCCCTTATTGATGAGATTGTTGAGTGTGATAGTGGTGAGGTAGCACTGAGAAAGCTTGAGGATTTACCAGTTGACCTGATTATTAGCGATGTATTGATGGGTGGAATTGATGGTTATGAGACTTGTAGAAGAATTAAAGCAAATAAAAAAACTAAAAATATACCTGTAATTTTTTTAACTTCGCAAGTAGATCAAGAGGATATAGTTCAAGGGTTTGATGCTGGTGGGGTTGATTATATCTCCAAACCTATCAAAGAAGCTGAATTTGTATCAAGAGTATCTACTCAACTAAAAATAATTTGCCTTCAAAATAAAAAAATAGAAAAAACTCAAACAGAGGTGCTTATTAAAATGGGGGAGATTGGTGAACTTCGCTCAAAAGAGACTGGAAACCATGTGAAAAGAGTTGCAAAATATTGTAGAGTACTTGCTGAATTAGCAGGTTTAGAGGAGCATGAGTGTGATGTACTGATGAATGCTTCACCTATGCACGATATTGGAAAAGTTGCTATCGATGATAGTATTTTAAAAAAACCTTCAAAGCTCGATGATGATGAGAGAAGAATCATGCAAGAGCATACTACTCTTGGTTACAATATGTTCAAAAATTCAGAAGAGGAGATTCTTAAAGCTGCTGCAATAGTCGCTCATCAACACCATGAAAAATTTGACGGCACAGGCTATCCACAACAACTAAAAGCAAATGAGATTCACATTTATGGGAGAATCATAGCAATAGTTGATGTGTTTGATGCTCTTGCAAGTGATAGAGTTTATAAAAAAGCTTGGGATTTAGGAAAGATTATAGCATTTTTCAAAGAGGAGAGAGGGAAACATTTTGATCCCTACTTAGTGGATGATTTTTTACTCCATTTTGATGACTTTTTAGAGATAAAACAAAAATATATAGATGAGTTTTAAAACTTACCTATTTTATAAACTCTAACAACTCTTTAATTTTCTCGGCATATTTAACTTTTGACCAATTATTAAAAGATGGGTGTGGAACCTCTATTAGATTCGCAAACTCATCAGCACTAAAATTATCATGAAAAATCTTTTGAACAAATCCACCACAAAGCACTATTTTTTTATCTTTGTGAAGTTCTAATCTTTTTTTAAAGTCATTGGCGAATATATCAATCATCTTATTTACACGGCAATCTTTTTTTCTTTTAGATGGATTTTGTCTAAAGAGAACAAAATCTTTAAAAATAAGTTGAGTTGGAAGAGCAGAAAAACTACCATTATCAGTTTGTAAATTGTATGCCAACTCTTGTAGTGGAATATTTGAGACATTAAGAATCCCAAAGTTTGGAATCTTTCTTTCATAAATCAACTGACCAAAAGAGAGCTTTTTTAACTCATTATCATCAACTAGATACTTCGACATATCCTTACCACTTTTTCCAGCAACAGGATACCCATTTTTTACCTCATATACATGAGGAGATTCTAAGACAAAAAGCACTTTTGTATCGTCGTAGATTAAATCATTTACGAAATAATCTTTGAAGTTGTATTTTTCTATAAATTTATTCATCACTTTAAAAAACCGATGAAAAATAGCTACCTAAGAAAATAGCCACAACTCCTAACACAATATTTACAGGAACCATATATTTTCCTATCATCTCTAGTTGTGCTTTTGCTAAAACCATTTCACCTTTTTCTATCGCTTTTTGAGCATTGTTTCTTCTTCGAATCATCACAGCTAGATTTAAAAACATGATAGTCCAAATAACCTCTTTGGCATATGCGAATGTTTTATATTCAGTATCTGAGATTGAGTACCCTTTTATCATTATGATAGCAGTAGCAAGTAAAACAAGTACAAAAGGAGCGACTATACAAAACAGTCTTTTAAGAGCATCAGCGATTCTCTCTAACCTTTTAAGTGGGGATTCTATCTCTAAAAATGAGGGGTGGGAAGCATATCGCATTGCGACCATGCCACCAACCCAAACAACGGCTGAGATGACATGTAAGAATACAACGATTACCTTGTATTCTAAAAAAAACTCTTGCACTAGGAAAGAGCCTCTGTTATGAAACTAAGAGATGCCTCTTTAGCTTCTGGAAGTTTAGTTTTATCTTTACCACCAGCTTGTGCAAAGTCTGGACGACCTCCACCACCACCACCTAAAATAGGAGCGATTTTTTTAATCCAATCACCAGCTTTAGCATTTGCATTAGCAACACCACAAGCTATAAGAACTTTATCACCTTTTACTTGAAAAAGCATCGCACAAAGTTTCTCATTTTGGTTTTTGAGTTCATCAATTTTCTCTTTGATGTCGCCAGTTGGATACTCTTCGATAACAACAGCTACACCATTGATTTCGTTTGCAGTTATTTCAACTTTTGAAGATTCTAATGCCTCTTTAACCTCTGTTTTAAGTTCAGAGATAGTTGTTTTCATTCTAGTAATTCCAGCAATTACATCAAGGTTTTTTACTTCTGATTCAACTTGTTTTATAAGCATTCTTTGTTCAGTAAAATATTTATAAGCAGATTGACCACATACAGCTTCGATTCTTCTTACTCCAGCACTTACACCACTCTCTTTCGTGATGATAAATGAACCGATATTTGCAGTGTTTTCAACATGGATACCACCACAAAACTCTACTGATGATTTATCAAAGCTAACAACTCTAACTTCATCGCCATACTTTTCACCAAATTGAGCTTTTGCACCTGAGTTTTTAGCATCATCGATTCCCATAACTTCTGTTTTAGCAGGAATTGCTTTTAAAACTTCATAGTTTACTCTTGTTTCAATCTCAGCTAACTGTGCATGAGTTACAGCTTTTGGGTGTGAAAAGTCAAATCGTAATCTATCTGCATCCACTAATGAACCAGCTTGTGAGATATGGTCACCTAGTACATCAAATAAAATCGCATGAAGTAAGTGAGTTGCCGAGTGGTGCTTTACTATTTCGTTTCTTGAGATATCAACGATAGCATCTACATTTATTCCAACTTTTATATTTGAAGTTACCTCTATTTGAGATAAATTCATATTAAAAAACTTTTTGGTATTTGTAACTTTAGCACGACATTGAAGTTCACCAATATCACCAGTTTGCCCACCACTCTCAGCATAAAAAGGTGTAGAATCTAGTAAGACCCAACCTTTTTCACCAATATCTAAAGATTCACTATGTTTAAAATTTTTATCTAATAGTGCTAAAACTTTTGCTTTATGTGTGGTTGTTTCATAACCCACAAATTTATTTTCACCGAATTTCTCTAAAAGTTCTTTAAAGTCACCATGAACAGCATCATCTCCACTCCCTTTCCAAGCAGCCTTTGCACGAGTTCTTTGCTCTAGCATTAGCTCCTCAAATTTAGCAGAATCTAGTTGTAAATTATGACTTTTTAACATATCTTCTGTAAGGTCAAGTGGGAAACCAAAAGTATCATAAAGTTTGAAAGCAACTGCACCAGAAAATATCTCTTTAGTAGTTTTTAATTCCTCTTCAAATAAAGCGATTCCTGATTCTATTGTTTTAAAGAATCTTGCTTCTTCTAGTTGAATTTGTTCTTTTACGATTTCAGATTTTGTTTTTAAATATTCATACTCTCCACCCATAATCTCAACAACTCTATCAAGAAGTTTAAACATAAATGGCTCACGGAATCCTAAAAGATACCCATGACGAACTGCACGGCGAAGGATTCTACGAAGAACATAACCACGACCCTCGTTTGAGAAGTTTATGCCTTGAGCAAGAAGGAAAACAGCCGTACGGATATGATCAGCAATTACACGATACGAATCACCCGTGGCATACTTATATTCTTTACCAATTAGTTTTACAACATCATTGATAATTGGCATAAAAAGTGAAGAATCATAGTTAGAATGATGACCTTCTAAGATAGCTACAACTCTCTCTAAACCCATACCTGTATCGATAGATGGTTTTGGAAGTGGTGATAATGTTCCATCAGCAGATTTTTCATATTGCATAAAAACAAGATTCCATATCTCTAAAAATCTATCACCCTCACCACCAAGATAATCCTCTTCACCTGAAAAGTTCTCTGCACCTTGATCATAAAAAATCTCAGAACATGGACCACAAGCACCAGTATCGCCCATTGACCAGAAGTTATCAGCATCACCTAGACGAAGGATTCTATCCTTACTTATGTGTTTTTGCCAAAGTATTTCAGCTTCATCATCAGAATCATGGATTGTAACCCAAAGTTTATCAACATCAAGTTTTATCACTTCAGTTAAAAATTCCCAAGCATAAGCGATAGCTTCCTCTTTAAAATAGTCACCAAAACTAAAGTTCCCAAGCATCTCAAAAAAAGTATGATGTCTCGCTGTATGACCAACATTTTCAAGGTCATTGTGTTTACCACCAGCTCTTAAACATGTTTGACATGAAGTAGCTCTCGGATTTGTAGGAGTTGGAATCTCACCTGTAAAGATAGACTTAAAAGGTACCATCCCTGCATTGTTAAAAAGAAGTGTTGCATCTTCAGGCACAAGTGGTGCTGATGCTACTCTTTCATGATTTTTTGATTCAAAATATTTTAAAAATTCTTCTCTAATATCCATAATGATTCTCGCATATAAAATTGCGCGATTATATCCTAAAATATTCTTAGAAGTGTTTAAAGGTTGAATTTTTAAATTAAATAAGGTGATTTTATAGTTTCTGTCGATATACTAAAGTAAAAATTTTATTGAGAGAAATTAATGGAAAGTGCAACAGATTATGAGTTAAAACAAAAAAATAAACAATATTATGAAAATATATTAAAAAATAAGAAATCTAATTCTAAGCCAACAAAAACAATAGAATCTAAAAAAGAGCAATCTTTTGGATCCAGAAAGGTTGTATTTAGCAATTTTTTACTTGCACCAACTGGTTATGAGGGTCTATTTTACACACTTTATTTTCTTCTAGTCCCTTACAGTGTTGGTAATCTATTCCTATTTTTTGCTGTTGGTGGTGGTGATTTAACAAATTACAGTCTTCTAGATAAAAGTGCATTTTTCATTGTTTGGGCGATTGGCTATGAGATAGTTGCTACTATTTCACTAATTTGGATAATTATTTTATTTATAAGAGATTAATTAATCTCTTATGTTTAATACCTTTGATATATTAAATTCATCTACTATTATGGAATCTTGAAACTTTTTTAAAAACATATCTCCAGCAATCCCATTTCCATATCTCATTTTCTCTTTTTTATTATTTAAAATAGGTGTTGTTCCCAATCCACAACTAGGACTTTTAGACTTTAAAACTATATTTTTTACTTCGGAATATTGTTCAATATATAAAGATATTTCATCTTCTAATGACTTAGTTACATCTCTATTTGTTTTATCAGTAATAATTCTATTTTCACCATCCACCTCAACAACACTTATCCTCTCCCGAGGAGTTCCAAAAAGTGGAGCTTCTGGGCAAAAAGGGATAATTTCATACTCTCTAAAAGCATCCACTATCTCAGTAGTTTTTTTAGTTTTACCATCATAACGGCAAAGATGCCCTAAGAGACATGCTGATATTATTACTTTTGGCTTAGAATCTAACAAATCACAACCGACTTAATCTCAGTCATCTCTTCAATAGCAAATCGTGGACCCTCTCGCCCTACTCCACTTAGTTTTACACCACCATAAGGTTGAATATCAAAACGGAGTGTTGGCATATCATTTATCACGATTCCACCAGCATCAAGTTCATCTATTGCTCTTTGAGTAAGTTTTAAATCATTTGTAAATACCGAAAATTGAAGTCCATAAGGTGAGTTGTTCATTCGTGGAAGTGCATCATCAAAATTTTCAACTTTTACAAGTGAAACTATCGGAGCAAAAACCTCTTCACATACTATTGCCATATCATCTCTAACATCTGCCATCACACATGGGTAGAACATTCTTCCATCTTTGCGAGGTTCAAGTAAGGCTTTTGCACCCTCTTTTATAGCATTTTCAACCCAACTCATAGCCCGATCTGCTGATTCATCATCAATAAGTGGACCCATAAAAGTATCATCATCATAAGGTGAACCAACTTTTAATTTTTTAGTTTCATCTGCCATTTTCTGAGCAAATTTATCATACACCTTAGCATCTACATATATTCTTTGTAGAGAGATACAAACCTGACCAGAATTCACAAATGCACCCAATGCACATCTTGAAGCTGCTAAATCTAAATCAGCACTAGAATCTACATAAGTCGCTGCATTTCCACCAAGTTCTAAACCAACTTTTTTGATTCCAGCTGATTTCGTGATGATATTTCCAACAGGAACTGAACCTGTAAAACTAATAACTCTAGGAATATCACTTTTTACTAAAGTTCCCCCAACTTCTGCATCACCATAAACAACTGAAAGAGCATCTTTAATAGCAAACTCAGATTCTATAAAAAGTTTCGCAAATTTATAAGCAGTTAGAGGTGCTTCAGGAGTTGGTTTTAGTACAACTGTATTTCCAGCAACAAGAGCAGGTGCTAGTTTATGAGCAACAAGATTTAAAGGAAAGTTAAAAGGGGTAATACAAGCCACAACACCAACAGGAACACGAGAAAAATATGCAAGTGTTTTTTTACCACTTGCCATCGCATCTGTGTTGATAGTCTCACCGTGCATTGTTCTCATCGTTTCAGCAGAAAGTGTTACAGTTTCAATACATCTATCAACCTCAACTCTTGCAAATGCGATAGGTTTACCAACCTCATTTGTGATAGTTTGAGCAATATCTTCTTTATTCTCTTTTAGTTTTTTTGCCACATCTAATAACCAAGAACATCTTTGAGATAAAGTCGAAGCTTTTGCCGACTTAGTTGCAGATTCTGCAATTTTAAGAGCCTTAATCGTATCATCAGAATCACAAATAGGGGCAGTTGAAACTACATCTCCACTATATGGACTTTTTCTTTCACTAAGATTCTCTTTAGTTGCTTCGTTTGAACCGAAAAATATTTTTGCATTCATAAAATCTCCATTAATTATTCAAAATTATATCATTTAATTAACTCGTATTTAATTAGAACCCCATTAAATATTTGGTATCATATCCAAAACAATAAAATAAGGCTATATAATGATAAAAGTTGGTGTATTTGGTGCAAGTGGTAGAGTTGGTAAATTAATTATAGATGATCTTAAAAATACTCCAAATATGAGTGTTTCTACTGTTTATGTTCGTAACTCTTTAGACTTTTCTATTGACCCATCTATTTTAGTTACATCTGATATGAAATCATTTTTAAATTCTAGTGATATTATTATAGATTTTTCATTGCCTGATGCTTGTGAAACACTTCTTGAAAATGCGATAAATATTCCAAAACCTTTAGTTATCGGAACAACTGGACTTAATAATCATCAATTAAATTTACTAAAAGATGCAAGTGAGGTTATGCCTATCCTTTATGCAACTAATATGTCTTTAGGTGTAGCACTTTTAAATAAACTTGTATATCAAGCTTCTGCAGCTTTAGAGGGTTTTGATATAGAGATTGTAGAGATGCATCATAAACATAAAAAAGATGCTCCAAGTGGAACTGCTCTTACTCTAAGTGAATCAGCTGCTGCTGGAAGAGGATTAGATATAGATAAGGTTCGTGTTAGTGGTAGAGATGGTAATATTGGTGAAAGAACTAAAGATGAGATAGCTGTAATGGCTCTTCGTGGTGGTGATATTGTTGGTCGTCATACTGTTGGTTTTTACAACGATGGAGAGTTTATCGAGCTAAATCATACTGCAACATCTAGAAATACTTTTTCAAAAGGTGCGATTAGAGCTGGTGGTTGGTTAGCAGATAAAGATGCTGGACTTTACTCTATTGCAGATTGTTTAGAGTTGTAATTCTATTTTTATAGAACTAGCTAAAGTTCCATTGCACCTTTAGCTAGTTTTGCCCATGGAGATTCTGGATCTATTTCTATCGATTCTCTAAAAGCCTTTTGTGCTTCATCTTCTCTCCATAGATTACTATATGCTGTTCCTAAAAGATATTTTTGTCTCGCTCTATCTTTTTTACTTATATCTACACTGTCTAATGATTTTATAATTTTAAGTGCTTTATTATATTCCTCTTTATTCACATATGATTGATATAAAGTAAACTCTACAAAAGGGCTTTGAGCATAAGATTGTGAATTATTTTGTATCTTCTCAACTTGTGTACCATACTTAATCACCATATTATCATCTTTTATTTTCTCACCAATACTCATAACTGCTACATATCTTTCAATATCTTTATAATCAAGTCCATAAATATTTTCTAAATCGGAAATCAACTGAATCATCTCATCTGTTTTTTCTAGCCTCTGATAAGTATCAAATAGGTATCTGTATACATCATCATAGATAGAATCTTTATTATCTTGAATTAAAACTATTAACTCTTTAGATGCCTCAATAACATCAGTATAATTTCCTGTTGCAAAATCAATTTTTATATATCTATATAACCATTTTTTTCTAAGTTCTAAATCTTTAGATTTTAAATTTTTATTTGCTATTTTTTTAGCTAAGAGATAATTTCCACCTTTCATTCCACATCTATATATCCCATCATCCCAATCATTAGATAGGGTAATATTATATTCTGCAGATATATCGAGAACACTCTTACATTTATTTTCACTAAGCGCTTTTTTCATTTCACCCTCAGCTGATGATTTAATTATCTCAGAGATATTAGGATATACCTCTACATCCAACTCCATTAAATCATCCTGCATATTTAAAACATCAATATACTTTTTTTCATCTAATAGTAAACGAGCCTTTTCATATATAGCTCTATTACCTATGGTATCATCAGCATATTTCTCTATTAGTTCATCATATTGTTCAAGTTTTATTGTTACATTGTCCTCTTTAGAATCAAAGAATAGACTATCCTTTGCTATTTGAACCTGCTCTTCAAAATCTCCATATTTATACTCTTTTAAATATCTATTTAATACTTTTAAAGCTTTGGTTTTCTTATCTGTTTTAGCTAGCCAAATACCTTCATCTTTTAATAATCTTTCATACTCATCATGATTTTTATCCATTTGAAGAATAAGAGATTCTGCAATCAATGAAGCACTAAAAAATTTATCAACTTGCTCTAAATAGTACATCAATTCCATAGAAATCTCTAAGTTATTCATAAAATAGCTAGGCATAGCTTTTGCAATCTTATTAACATATTTAGCTGTTTCATCTTTATTTGATACACTCATATAATATTTAGCTAATTTATACGCAGCCATCGCCCCTATTTCAACATTTTTAGTTTCAAATAGAGCTTTTTTATACAACTTAATTGCCTGTGGTGAATCACCTGTTCCCTCTAACATCTCTGCTTTATAGATATATCCTAATAATATAAATTCACTATCTGTATGTTCACTAAAAAGTCTATCAAAAAAATAGTCTGCATCTACACTTAATCCTATTGTTGAGTAAGCTCTAGCGATAATTGCTAATATTTCTGCTATATTTTCGTCCGAAGAGTACTCTTGTAAAAATATTTTTGCATACTCTATAACACTATCATTATCATTTAATTTTTCATTAACTTTTATTTTGTAGTAAAGTAATTCTGCATTAAATATAGAATTAGGATATTCTATATTTACATCATCAATTAGATCTAATGCCTCTAAATATTTTTTTTCATTATATAGTTTTTTTATTTTTATATATTTTTTTACATCTTTTGATTTTTCTATATTAATTGGGTTACCTTTAATATCTAAACCTCCAACATATGGCAATTTATCCTTATCTAAATAAAATGGAAAATTTATTTGAATATCTGTTTGTTTTTCAGTTTTTATAAATGGCTCTTTATTCTTATAGCCTAAAATCATCCAATGTTTTGAAATTTCTATTTCAGGAGAAAAAATTGTTGAATCATCTATTAAATTGAATATAACTGGAAATAATCTAATTTTATGAAATGGTGTTATAACTAAAAAGAAAGTATTATTTTTTATTTGAGAATCTATCTTAAAAAAATCATTTTGAATTTTTTTAAAATCATCTGATGGTTTCTTATCAAAAGCACAAATAATTTTTGTTACTTTATCTTTTTCATTTTTAAACTCTTGACATAAAAATGATTTTTCAGATTTTAAAGTTAATGTTGAATAAAACTTATGATTTTGTTTTGCCCTTGAAATAGAAATCTCAAGAGCAAGAAGATTTATAGATAATAGAGTAAAGAGTATTAATTTTAACAAATTCTCTTCCTCTAATTATTGATATTATCTAATTAATATCCACTATTATATACAAATGCTGTAATAAACTCTAAAAGTGGGTTTAAAACTATAAATGCAAAAATAGTACCTACACCAGCAAAACCAATAATAAATTTTAAAGGAAGTGTAGCATTTGAAACATATAAATTTCCATCATTACCAACTACTGGCTCTTTCATAAACATATAAACTATTAGCTTTAAATAATAGTAACCAGCGATAGCTGAGTTAAGTGCCATAATCAATGCAAGTAATGTATATCCACCAGTAACAGCTGAACTGATAATATATAATTTACCCCAAAATAATGCAAATGGTGGTAGCCCAGCAAGACTTAACATAAATAGACCCATAATTGTTGCAGCTACTGGAGCAGTATGAATCATACCAGCGAACTTGTCGTAACTATGATCTGATATTTGATAATCAGGTAAATGTTTTTGACGAGATATCCATAGCATACTAAATGAACCTAAGTTAGTAAAACTAAACAAAATCCAATATAAAAATAAAGCACTATTTGATTGTGTAGTACCAATTAAGATAGCAGCCATAACAAAACCAGCATGAGAGATTGAGCTATATGCTAACATTCTCTTAACATCTGTTTGAACTAAAGCCCAAATATTTGCCATTGTCATAGTAAGAACAACAACAATATAAAGAACTACCTCTAACCAAACTACACCACTGTGGATTAAAAATTCAAAAACTCTCATAGCTACAACAAATACAGCTATTTTTGGAACAATTGACATAAAACCAGCCATTGAAGCTGAAGCACCCTCGTAAACATCAGGAGCCCAAGTATGGAATGGAACTAAAGAAACTTTAAAACCTAAAGAACCTAACATAAATACAGAAGCAATTAACACATAAGGCATATCAGCATAAGAGTTAGAAGCTAAAACATTAGCAATTTGGTTAATCTCAACTGAACCTGTAAGAGCATAAAATACCATAGCACCAAAAGAGTAAAAACCAGCTGCTAAAGCACCCATAGTAAAGTATTTTACTGCTGCTTCAAAAGATTTATCACGGTTATGCATAGCAATTAAAGTATAAAGTGCTAAAGATGCTGTTTCTAAACCAACAAAGATAAGTATTAAACTATCTGTCGCAACCATAAACTGGAATCCAGAAATCATAAACAAAAATAAAGCGAAAAACTCTGGATATGAAAATTCATGGAATCTTTTATGAGTAAGTGCTAAGGGGATGAAAAGCATTGAAGCCCCAACAATAATAAATTGAGAAATAATTGCTAAACCATCTATAATCATAGTGTCAAAAACACCCATAATAGTACCATCATGTGAGAAAGCCATAGCTGAACTCATAATTGCACCAAAATCCATTATTAAGAAAATTAAACTTAGTGCAACATATAATGTTTTATCAAGTCCACCCTTAATCATATCTATAATTAAAATTAATAATGCACCAACGATTGGTATAAGCATTGGAGAGAGAGTCACTAAATTAAGTGACTCTAATGAAATATTTACTGGCTCTAACATTTAGTTTACCTCCTTCATTGAACTACTAGAAATTTCTATATCTTTAACAAGATTAGGAATTCTAGATTTAGCTTCTTGAGTTATAGATTTATCATGCATAAGCTGAACAATAGTTTCTGTACTATTATTAATTGGCTCTAATACAGGTTTTGGATAAATACCTAGCCATAGAGTAATAATTACTAATGGAACTAATGCAATAAGTTCTCTTTTATTTACATCTGGAAGATTTTTATTTTCTTCTATTGTAACTTCACCAAAGAACATTTTTTTGTATGCTGCTAACATATAGATAGCACCAACAACAATAGCAATACCAGCTAAAAGAGTTAAAATATGCGATTGTTCATAGAATCCTAAAAGAGATAAGAACTCACCAACAAAGTTAATTGTAAGTGGCATACCAACTGAAGCCATCATCATAACAGCGAAAATAGTCGCATATCTAGGCATAACTTGTGCTAAACCACCAAACTGATCCATCATCTTAGTATGTCTTCTATCATAAATAACACCAACAAGTAAGAATAACGCACCTGAAACAACACCGTGAGCAATCATAAGAAATACTGAACCTGAAATACCTTCAACATTTAATGCAAATGTACCAAGAATAATAACACCCATATGTGAAACAGAAGAATATGCTATAACTTGCTTAATATCTTTTTGTGCATAAGCAATCATCGCTGTATAGACAATCATTATAATAGCAATAATTGCTATTGGAAACATAAAGAAAGTAGATGCATCTGGAAATAATGGTAACGAGAATCTTATGAAAGCATAAGTTCCCATTTTTAGTAAAATTGCTGCTAGAATCACTGAACCAATAGTTGGTGCTTGACCGTGTGCATAAGGTAACCAAGTATGAAATGGAAACATAGGAACCTTAATAGCAAAACCAACAAAGAAAGCTGCAAATAACCAAAGTTGTAAATTCTCAGGTAAAATTAATCTATACCAATCAAGAATTGCAAAACTCCATTGACCTGTTGCTTCGTAATAGAAATATGCCATAAATAACATACCAACTAACATAACTAATGAACCAGCAAATGTATAGAGGAAAAATTTAACTGATGCATATATACGAAGTGGCCCACCCCATGCACCAATGATATAAAGCATAGGTACAAGAGAAAGTTCCCAAAATACATAAAATAAAATCGCATCTAAAGCAACAAATACACCAGCCATAGTCATCTGTAAAAATAATAATGTAACAATCATATTTTTTACATTTTTAGTATCTGTAAGTGAAGCTATACCAATCATTGTGAAAAATGCTGATAATATAACAATAAATAATGATATACCATCGACACCTAGAATATAGTTAATACCAAATGCTGGTAAAATTGGAAGATGTTCCATAAACTGCATACCAGATACATTATTGTCAAATGAGTACCATAATACTAAAGATAAAATAAATTCAATTGTAGCAACCGATACACCATAGGCACGGATACTATCTTTTTGAATCATAAATCCAAACATTCCCGCAACTAAGGGGAAGAAAATTAAAATTGATAATATATGATCTAACATCTAGTTTACTCCTAGTCTTACAGCTAGTGCAAAAACCACAGCTAATGATAACAATATAATAATACCTGCTACCATCCATTTAAGCATAGTAGATAAATTACCACTTTGCATTCCTCGTGTATTTTCACCAGTAGCATACAATGCACCTGCTATTCCATCAACAGAAGCATCAACAATTTTTTGATCAATCTGTATCCAGAAAAATGTTGATATTGATCTATATGGTTTAACAATAAATTCCTCATAAGCATAAGGGATATAATACTGATTACTTAAAAGTTTATAAACAAAACTTTGTTCCGTTTTTGATGTTCCATCAGGAACAGTTACATTAAAGTTAGCATATTTTTTATATGCATACATAATTGCTAAAGCTACAAACAGTTGAGTTCCAATAGTCATAGCCCAATATTGAGTAACACTATGAACATGGTACTCAATTTCTGGAAGAACTGCTGTAACCATCTCAAAATAAGTCATTTTAAATGAACCTGCAATAACTGCAAGTAAAAGTAATGGACTCATACCAACAAGCATAAATTTATAAGCTTCATGTGGGTCAATACCAAATAGTTTATGTCTTTCATCACCCTCAAAAATAAGAGCAGTTAATCTAAATGAATAGAACGCAGTTAAACCAGCAGTAAATAATAACACTGAATAGATAATATAATGATGTTCAATTATAGCAACTTCTAAGATTAAATCTTTTGAGAAGAAACCAGCAAGAGGGAAGATACCTGCAAGTGCAATTGAAGCAACTGTCATCATAATATATGTCCACTTCATACTCTTTTTAAGTCCACCCATTTTAAATGGATCAAGTTCATCATGCATAGCATGCATAACATTACCAGCACCAAGAAATAATAGTGCCTTAAAGAATGCATGAGCCATAAGGTGAAATAGTGCAACCCAATAAGCACCTAAACCAGCAGCAGCGAACATATAACCTAGCTGAGAAAGTGTAGAGTATGCAATAATTCTTTTCATATCACGATTTACCAATGCCATTGAAGCTGCAAAAATTGCAACAAATGCACCAAGAGAAGCGATAAATAAACCAACATTAGGGATTAAGCTATAAAGTTCATTTGAACGAACAACTAAATAAACACCTGCTGTTACCATTGTTGCTGCATGAATAAGAGCCGAAACAGGAGTTGGACCCTCCATAGCATCAGCTAACCATGTATGTAATGGAAATTGTGCTGATTTACCCATAGCACCTATAAATAAGAAAATACCCATAATAGTTAAAGTATCCGTATCTAAAGATTTCATAGCTTCAAAAGCACCATCATATTGTAATGTACCAGTATTCCAATAAACTAAGAATATACCAATAAGCATACCAAGGTCAGCGATACGGTTCATAATAAAAGCTTCATTAGCTGCCCAAGTAGCACTCTCTTTGTGATACCAAAAACCAATTAGTAACCAAGAACAAAGACCAACACCTTCCCAACCTATGAAAAGACCAGCGAAGTTATCACTCATTACAAGAATCATCATTGAAAATACGAATGCTGAAAGGTAAGAGAAGAATCTGTTAAATGCTTTATCGTGAGCCATATAACCAATAGAATAGATATGTACAACAGTAGAAACAATTGTTACAACCATCATCATAGTTACACTAACTTGATCAACAATAAATCCAAATGGTATATAAAGATTACCAGTAGCCATCCAAGTCATCATCTCAACATGAACATTTTGTCCAGTTGTAAGGATATAAACAAGAAGAATCGTACTACTTAAAAATGATACTCCAAGTAGCATAGTTGGAACAAGACCTGCAATAAGTGTCTTTGGTGAGGCACCAAAAAGCCCAGCAAATAAAGAACCAACTAAAGGTGCAAATAATGCTGTATATAAAAGTACTTCCATATTTTTATCCTTTCATAGTTGATATTGAATCTAAGTCTATATTGCCATGTCTTTTATGCCAAACAATAAGTAACCCAAGTCCTACGGCAACTTCAGAAGCAGCAATCGCAATAACGAAAAATGCGAACATCTGACCAGTTAAATCACCATAATAGTGTGAAATCGCAGCAAAAGCAATATTTACAGAGTTTAGTAAAATTTCAGTTGCGAAAAACAGTAAAAGAAGATTCTTTCTTCTCATTACACCTATCAAACCTATTGCAAAAAGAATAGTTGATAATATAAGGTAGTGGTTAAGTCCAATTTCCATCATGAAAGTACCTTTTTATTTTTATCTTCTTTTATATCTCTAATCTCTGCATCACTCATTATAGTTAAAGATAAATCCATTTTTTTACCAGCTAAAATAATACCTGAAATCATAGCAACTAAAAGCATAATCGCAGCAACTTCAAATGGGATAAGATATTTAGTAAAAAGAATTAATCCAACTTGTTGAGTATTACCAGCACCATCAATAACTGGATAAAGAGGAACAACATTATCTGCTACCATTGGAACAGCAAAGATAATAACAATTAGTACAGCAGAAACTACACTCATACCATATACTAAATATTTATTGCCTATTTTCTCTTTTACCTCTCTAGTTGTATCAAAAAACATCATACCAAAAGCATAAAGTGCCATAACTGCACCTGAGTAAACAACGATTTGAATCGCACCTAAAAAATCAGCACCTAAAATAAAGAAAAATGCTGAGATAAATATCATCCCTGATGCTAATGCTGTTAAAGCATATAACGCTTGTGATGTTGTTACTGTTATAAGAAACATCGTAATCGTTAAAAAAGCAAATAGGTAAAAAGCAACTGCTTCAAACATAATCCAAACTCCTTAGTATGCTAGAGGTGTTTTTTTAACACGCTCATCTTCATGTGGTGTGATAGCACCAAAACCTTCAAACTCAAGCTGTGTTCCAGCTTTCATCTTGTCTATTGGTGTTAACATATCTTCATACATAGTAAAGTGTTCTCTTTGATCACTAGCATTCTCATACTCTCCACCATGTGTAATAGCTAACTCAGGACAAACTTCTGCACAATAACCACAGAAGATACAACGACCTAAATTTATACTATATTCACTAACCTCTTTACGAGAATTTTCATCTATCTTAGTATCGATTCTGATACAGTTTGATATACAAATTTTTTCACAAAGTCCACAACCTATACATCTCTCAGTATCTGATTCCCACAATCTTTTCATCTCGTGAACAGCACGGTATCTAGGACCAATAGGCATCTTCTCTTCAGGATAAGAAACAGTATGGATGTCAAATTTAAACATCTCTCTAATAACTACCCAAAGACCAACAAAAAGTTCGCCTCTCAAACTTCTTTTTATAACTCTTTTAAACTTATCCCACGGTTCAGTAGGATAATCTTCAATATCAACTAAAAAATATTCGTCAGAAACATCTCTATTATTAAATTGTTCGTTATTCATCATCACCCCTTAGATAATTACTATTGCAGTAACTAAAATATTAAGTACTGCTATTGGCATAAGCACTTTCCAACATAACCACATAAGTTGATCTGGTCTAACATCTGGCCATGCTGCTCTTGTCCATAAGAAGAAAAAGAAGAAAAATGATACTTTAGCAAGAAGACCTAATGCACCCAATAAACTACCATCACCATAACCACCTAAGAATAGAAGAGGGATTACAAATGATATAAAGAACATATTTGCATACTCACCAATGAAGAAAAGACCCCATCTCATACCAGAATACTCAGTACCAAAACCATCGATAAGCTCATGGTCATTAGCAATTAAGTGAAATGGTGTACGACCTGTTTCAGCAAATGCAGCAATCCAAAATAGGATAAAAGCAATAGGTTGAGCAAACACAATCCAACCATTTGCAACTTGATATTCATTAAAATCTATTAGAGATAATGAACCAACCAACATAATAGGAGCTAAAATTGCTAAACCAGTAATAACCTCATAAGAGATAAACACAGCAGCAGCACGAGCAGATGAAAGTAATGCAAATTTATTTGCAGAAGCCATACCACCTAAAAGTGGACCATAAAGACCAACACCCATAACACCAAGAATATATAAAATACCAACATTAATATCTGAAACTATTGGATGAACTGTATATCCAAAAACAGTAAATTCAGGTAAAAATGGTATCGCTGCTGCTGCCATAAAAGCAGTTGCAGCTGTGATTACTGGTGCTATCTTAAAGATAGGAGCAACAACACCAGAAGGGATAATATCCTCTTTAGTAAATAGTTTTATTGCATCCGCACCAAACTGTAACATCCCATAAGGACCTACATTCATAGGTCCAAGTCTTCTTTGCATAAATGCCAAAACTTTTCTCTCGAAGTATGTTCCTATACCTGCTAAAGCAGAGAACACAAGTAAAATAACAACGACTTTTATAATCGTTTCTATTAAATATCCTGTTTCCATATACTACACCTTTTCTATCGAAGCATTAGCAAAGCGATAACCACTAAACAGAGCCTCTGAATTTAATTTAGAATCAAAAGTTGGTAAAATTACAATATCTCCAGCAATTTTATTATCACTTACAACATTAGCAACTAATTCGCCAAATTCATTTTTAACTTTAACACTATCACCTACATTAAAATCTGAGTTATTTAAGAACTCTTCACTCATATAGATTCCACTTACCTCATCAAGGTTAGTTGTTTTGTTTGTAAAATCATTAAATTGTCTTACAGGATTCGCAAGATAAATTAGTTGATTTTCCAATACTAAAGAATCGTCAATTTTAGAAACAGACTCATCATTAGATACTTCAACAGAAATATTATCTAAAATATAACCTCTTAACTCTTCACCAGCATTTGTATAGTGGTTTGGTAAATCATCAAATTTTTGAGATTCAAAACCTTTATCTACTGGTAATTTAGCTGTATAGTCTATAGTATTATTAGATTCTAAACCTAAAGCATTAGCAATATCGTTTAATTCATAACCACCATAACCAATGGCTACATTAGTAGGATTTACTCTTTTGTTAATACTTGTTAAAGTACCCTCTTGTTGATTTATAGCTGGCATATCTAAATCACCATCTCCAAGAGCTGATAATGTGAAATCACCTTTAGTATTATATCCTATTGAATAACTACCCTCTTCTTCACTTAACTCATTTATAAGTGCTACACCTAAAGTATTCGTAAGAGATGGAATCATTACAATTTCAAATTTTGAATACTTTTCAATTAATGCAACAAGACGAGCTAAGTTTTTAGAGTTTGGATGGTTATATAAATCTGCTCCAACTACTAATGAGAAAGTATCTTTTTTCTTTAGTAATTTTTCTAAAGTTTCACTAAATTTAGCATCAGTACCAACTAACTCTAAAAGTTTATTGTCATCTACCTCTACCTCTTTAGATACTTTTTTAGGAACCATTTTAGATTTTTCTACTTCAACCTCTTCCTCTTCACCACTCTCTTCATTAACTTTCATCTCTTTAACTATCTCAACAACTTTCTCTTTGATTGTTTCAGTTACAGTAATAGTTTTCATAGAGTGAAATGAAGCTAAATAATCAACTATATCAGATGGTAAAGCTTTTTTATCAGCAAATAAGTCTAAGATTAGGTATAAAACTATCTCCTCTTGAAGTGCCTTATGTTTAATAGTTACAATGTTTTTATTTAAACCATCTATAATTGGGTCGCTAACAGGGTGAAAATAAAGCCCAGCACCTTTGTTTACAGTTACAGAGTTATTTAAAGCATATCTAGCATTAGGATTATCTGTTTTTATAGCTGTACCAACAGAAACAATAAAACTACTGTTTGCCATCTCTTTAAGATCACTACCATAAAGTTTACTACCACTAATTTCAGAGTAATTTTGTAAGAAAGTTTGGAAAGATTTAGCTTCACTATTTACAAGTTTATAAGCAAATTTCTCTTTTAGTTTCTCTAAGATTAATGCTTCTTCATTTGTGATAGTTGAAGTGAATTTAATTGTATCTGCTTTTTTGAATGCTTCAATAGCTTTACTAAAAGATTCTTCATCTTTTTTAACATCACTATTTTGGTAATCAAACCCGTATCTACCAGCACCACAAAGTGAAACATAGTTCCATTCATTCATAACACGGTAAATTTTATTTTCAGGATTCTCAATGCTTGTATGTTTAACATCATAAGTTATTTGACAACCAGCAGAACAATGTCCACAAGTAGCTGGAATCTGTTTTAATTCCCAAGCATTTGATTTATACATAAAGTGTGAATCAACTAAAGCACCAACTGGACAAACAGCAGCACACTCACCACAAGATGTACAATCTAGCATATCACTACCAGAAGTTAATCCAATAACTGACTTGTTAAGTTTATTCCACATTGCATAAGCATCTTTTGGCATCTCTGCTTTATACTCAGCATCCAATGCATCAGCACCACGAGGGATAGTTTTTAAAGAGTTATCACCAATCATATCTTTACAAACTGTTGAACATCTCTCACAAACTATACATAATGCTGGGTCGTAACGAAGATGACCCCAGTCTTGAGCAACTCTCGCTACATCTTTAACAGCATAGTTTTGAGAATCTACACCTAACTCTAAAGTATAGTTTTGTAGTTCACATTCACCTGATTGATCACAAACACCACATTGAAGAGGATGATTTACATCGTAAACCTCCATAATCGCACGGCGTTCAGTCTCAATGTTTTCAGTTGAAGTAGTTATGTTCATACCATCTTTAGATTTAGCATTACAAGCATACACTTGTTTCCCATCAGCCTCAACTAGACAGATACGACAAGCTAAAGTTGGGCTACATCTTGTAAGATAACAAATTGCTGGTATAAAAATATCATTCGCACGAGCAGCATTTAAAATAAATTCACCCTCTTGAGTTTGAACCTCTTTACCATCAATATTTATATTAATTGTTTTAGCCATTAGCAATCCTTGTTATTTTGGATTTTTCAAATTTGTATTTATTTGAATGAGTTGATACATCAAATATAGGATTTAATGCAATTGTACCTTTTAATTCAGAATCAAGTTTAAACTCTCTGATTATAGTTTCATCACCAAAACTAATCTCAACCTTATCACCATCTGAGATTTTAGCAGCAGATGCAAACTGAGCCGAACCTCTAAGAGTAGAATCTTTTTCTAATTGTTTAGCTTTGTTTGTATGCGCATTAAATTGTAAAACTGGATTTGAGTTATAAATAATAGTACCATTAAACTCTGGTAAATCATCTATCTCTTCAAGTTTAGAATCTACACTACACTCAACTTCATCTAAAATATAACCTCTAACATCATCACCATGAGCAGATAAAAAGTTTTCTAAAGAATCAAAAGGGATGTTTTTAAAACCAACAGAACCATTTAACTCTTGAGTATAATCTATAGTGTTATATTTTTTGATTCCAAACTCTAGTGCTATATCATTAAGTGTATATCCACAAAAAGATAAAGCAACATTAGTTGGAAGAACTTTGTTATCTATACTTACAAATGTTCCCTCTTGTTGGTTTAATGAAGCAATTGGTAAATCAGCATCAGCAAAAGATGAAATAACAAAATCACCTTTAGCATTGTAACCAACAATATCAGATATATCCTCATCAACATCAAGATTATTGATTAGAGAAACACCAAGAGTATTTACTTCATTTGGAACTACAACTAAAGAGAAATCACTATATTTTTCAATAAGTGCTGATAATTTAGCAATATTTTTCGCTTTATTATGAGCCATTAAATCATTACCAATAATAAGAACTTTTTTAGTTGCTCTTGAGAAAGATTTCATCATTTGAATTAACTCTTCTTCTCCAATATTACTCTCAGCTTCAATATAACCTAAATCTAAATCATCAAAGAAAATCTTTTCATCATCTGACAAATCAGCATCTTTTAAAATAGCATTAGCAAGAAGAGCCATTACACCCTCTTCAGTTCCAACTTCATATTTCATAAGTTGAGTGATACTATTTTGCATTAAAGCATCTTCCATTGGATGAGCATAAACAATCTTCGCACCATTGTGTTTTGAAGCAGTTGTAAGAGCATATCTAACAGCAGGATTATCAGTAGAGATTCTACTACCAATCACAATAACAGCATCAGATTGCTTAATAGCATCTAGTGAACCACTATGGTGTAGTTTTCCACTAACACTACTATATGCTTTCATAAACTCTTGAAATAATCTTGCATCTTCATTAAACAGCTTAATATCAAGTTTATCTTTTATAAGTTGTAAAATGTGTGCTTCTTCATTTGTAATCATTGATGAAAAACGGATAGCTTTAGCAGATTTGATAGCTTTTATCGCTTCTATAAAATCAGATTTAACTTTTGTTGCTTTGTTGTCAAAATCAAAACCAAAACGACCAGCACCACAAAGTGAAGTGAACTCAAAGTTATTTTTAACTCTATAAATAGAATCATCAGCATTCAGACCAGAATGCCTAGTTTCATACTCTAAAGAACAACCAGCAGAACAATGAGCACAAGTTGCAGGAACACGAGATAATTCCCAAGCATTTGCAGTGTATTTGAAATTTGTGCTTACTAATGCTCCAACTGGACAAACTGCGATACACTCACCACAGAAAGTACAATCAAGAACATCTGAATTTTTAGGGATAATAGTTGAACTATATCCACCAAACTTAACTTCAATTGCATCATCGCCAATAATTTCATTACAAACATGAACACATTTTTCACATAAAATACACAAAGATGGGTCGTAACTGATTAATCCCCAGTTTTGAGTATCTCTTGCTTTATCACGAGCTGAAAAATTTTGTTGTGCTATACCAAACTCTAAAGTTTTGTTTTGTAAATCACACTCACCAGACTTATCACAAACACCACACTCCAAAGGGTGATTAACATCATAAAGTTTCATAATGTTTGTTCGTTCACTCTCTAGCTCTTGAGTATTTGTTGTAATCTCAATCCCCTCAGTTGGAGGAGTATTACATGAAAGTACAAAACCTTCCACTCCCTCAGCTTCAACTACACACATACGACAAGATGCACACGGTGTTGTTTTAGAGATATAACACATAGTTGGGATGTAGATGTCGTTTTTACGAGCTACTGTTAAAATAGTTTCGCCTTTTTTAGCAACAACATCTTTGCCATCAATTTTAAAATTAATAATTTTTTCCATCTTTGACCCTCCTATGCCTGAACCATAGCGATGTAATAACAACGCATACAACGATCAGCTTCACTCATAGCTTCTTCTTGAGTGAAACCTAAGTTAACCTCTTTGTTATTGTCCTTACGAACATCAACATCAAGAACTGAACTATTTTCACGAGGAAGACCCGGTAACCAACCAGTTACTTTCTCTTTTTTATCATAAACTTTTAGTTTACGAAGGTGATCTTCCATAATTTCATCGTCAGTTAGAGTAATCTCACCAGTATGGATATATCTACTCATTACAGATGCTCCACGCTTCGCTTGACCAACTGCATTTACAATAGTCATAGGACCATATTCACAATCTCCAGAAGCAAAGATTCCTTTGCGAGAAGTCATATAATCTTTACCATTTGTTAAAATAGTTTTCCATGATGTCATATCAAGTTCCCACTCTTTTGGTAGGAATTTCAAATCAGCTGCTTGAGAAACGGCAGGGATTAGATAATCGAACTCAATCTCTTTAGAAGCACCCTCAATCTTAACAAGTTGCGCTCTACCACCATTTGGATCTGGTACTAATTCAAACTTATCAATTACTAAAGATTTTAAAACATCATCTTCATCTTTCATCTCTGCTACTGCTGAGTGAAACATAAATTCTACACCCTCTTCAACTGCTTCATGATACTCTTCATAAGTTGTATTACGGATAATAGTTTTTTCATCTCTACGATAAACCATAACTACTCTCTTAGCACCTGCACGGATAGCACAACGAACAACATCCATAGATGTAAATCCACCACCAACACAAGCAACTGTTTTACCAGTTAAATCTACATAGTCAGTTGGAAGCATTTGTTGCTCTTGAACAGCTTTAGGAGTTTTAATATCAAACTTCTCATAAAGATTTACCCAGTCAAGAAAATCAATTGCACCCCAATAACCTTGTATCTCTGGTCGCTCATTTTCACAATAAACTTTTTTAGAGATTCTAGTACCTGATGCAATCATAGTAGCATCATAAGTTGTTTCAAACTCTACCATCTCATCGGCAGTAACTGCATGGTTTAGTATGAAATTAACACCCATATCTCTCACACACTCTATATCTTGTTGGTATTTATCCCAAGGCATACGGTACTCTGGAACACCAACAGTAACCTCACCACCAAGAACAGGAAGAGCCTCGTAACAATCCACTTCAACACCCTCAGCAGCAAGATAGTAAGCAGTTGTAAGACCAGCAGGTCCAGCACCAATTACAGCAACTTTTTTGCCATTAGCAGGTTTTTTCTCCATTGGATGGAAAAAATCAAAACCACGATCAGTTTCCCAATCAGCACCAAGGCGTTTCAATGACATAATAGATATAGCTTCATCAACATTAGTACGGCGACAAGCATCTTCACATGGATGTGGACATACACGACCACAAACATGAGCTAGAGGCATAGTTTGTCTTGTAGCTTCTAGTGAATCATCAAATCTTAAATCTCTAACACCCTCAATATATCCAGGGATATCAACATGAGCAGGACAAGCATCAGCACACGGAGCAGTTATTTTTGCTATGTAGCCGATACTATCTTTATAGTGTTTAGATTCTTTTTGATTGTTAATACAATCCATAAATTCATCTTCAAAGTAATTCATTAAATCAAGTATAGGATTAGGAACAGTTTTTCCAATCTCACATTTTGAAGTAATTTGCATACTTTGACCAATCTCTTTCAAGTGATCCAAATCAGTAACAGCACCTTCACCACGAGCAATTTTATCTAATTGATCATATAGAATCTGTCCACCCCATCTACCAGGGGCACATCTTCCACATGCTTCAGAATACTCTTGATATTGTGCAGCATATTCCATTGCTAAACGAATTACATCTACATCTTCACTAAATAATGCAACACCATCCCAACCAATAAAGGCTTTAGAATCACGGTGATCATCATATTGTGCAGGTAGATTATAAGCTGATTCTTCCCACTCTTCTTCTGGCTTACCAATATTGTTTATCAGTTCACCATTCCAAGTAGAAAAATAGACTTTACTCATAAAATAATTCCTATTTTTTTGTTACGATAGTCCAATCGACTTCGTTAAACTTTAAAGAGTTCATCAACTCATAACCACACTCTTTTACTAAATCTGCTGATTTTTGAATAGGTGAAAAATCACCTATTTCAAATAAAAAAATTGCTACTTCACCAACCTTATGAGTTTCTAAAATCTCTTTCATTCTCGGCTCAAAAGTATCTTTTAAATGTCTTAAATCATATCTTTTCATTATTTAGAATCCTCACTACAAATTTGGCTTCGCACGAAAACATTTTTATCCAAAGTAACTTCGCTTAAAAAAGCAAAGCTTTTTGCTTTTGTTAAGTTAATCATCTGTCAACCTCCCCAAATACAATGTTTGTAGTACCAATAATAGAAACAACATCTGGAATATAATGCCCTGGTAAAAGGTCAGTTAAGATTCCTGTGTGCCAAAATGATGGAGCACGAAGTTTTAATCTATATGGGTATGGTCCACCTTGAGAATTTATATAGAAACCTAATTCACCTTTTGGTGATTCTGTTGCTACATAAACTTCACCAACTGGTGGTCTCATACCTTGTGTTACTAGAACAAAGTGTTGCATTAAAGAGTAGTTTTGAGTCATAATATCTAACTTAGGAGCAGATATATATTTTGGAGAGTGAGCCATTAATTCTGTTTGGTTATTTTTAACACACTCATCATACATATCTATTGTTTGATAAAGAATCTTAGCTGATTCTCTCATCTCTTCCATATAGATACGGTAACGAGCAAAGTTATCACCTTTGTCTGAGAAAGGAACATTAAATTCTACTTCATCATATAACTCATAAGGTTCCTCTTTACGAATATCCCAAGCTACACCAGATGCTCTAAGCATAGGACCAGTACAACCCCATGATAATGCCATCTCTGTTGAGATAGTTCCAACCTCTTCCATTCTCATTAACCAGATTCTATTTGTATCTAGTAAATCTTCATAATCTTTAATATTTTCAGGAAGTTTTCTTAGAAATACTCTTAGTTGATGCAAGAAACTATCTTGAATATCTAAAGGTACACCACCAATACGGATAGCAGAGTGAGTAAGTCTAGCTCCACAATATCCCTCGATAATATCCATAAGATATTCTCTTTCACGGAATGCAAAAAGAAATACTGTCATAGCACCAACATCAAGAGCAGTTGTAGCTAACCAAAAAAGGTGTGACATAAGACGGTTAATCTCAAGAAGCATCATACGAATCACTTTAGCACGACGAGGAACTTCTAATCCAACAAGCTTCTCAACAGCTAAAGCAAAACCATAGTTATTTGAAGATGAAGCTATATAATCCATACGGTCTGTTGTTGGCATAAATTCATTATAAATCATGTTTTCAGCCATCTTCTCCATACCACGGTGAAGATATCCAACATCTGGATGAGCTTTTACAATCTGTTCTTGTTGTAAGTGAAGCATAAGACGAAGTTGACCGTGAGCAGATGGATGCTGAGGACCAAAGTTTAGTACTAACTCATTATCATCTCTATCAAAAGTAATATTTTCAAAAAATGGTGTTAATCTATTTTTAATTTGTGCCATATTTTACCACCTTATCTTTGAGGATCATCAATAACAACTGATGTCTCTTTATCAAATTTTTTAATTAAGAATACACCACCATCTTCTTGGTAGTTTTCTTCATTTCTAGGCTCATCACCTGTTATCTCTGTCCCTTTAGGTACTTCAAAACCTAAACGAGCAAATCTTTGTGAATCGTATCTATCTACTCTAGCAGTATCACGGATTTCAGGCCCAATCTCTTCTCTAGCTTCTTTACCATAAATCTTATCTACTTCATACCATGCAGCAAACTCATCACCTTGAAGTGGATAAGTTTTAAGAAGTGGATTACCTTTCCAATCGTAAGGCATTAAGATTCTTTTCATAAATGGATGAGCATTTGCTTCGATTCCAAACATATCAAACATCTCACGCTCAGACCAATCAGCAGAACGGAAAAGTTTTTCAACAGAATCAACAGCATCACCATTATTGATAAAATATTTAATACGGATTCTTTTTCTTTTGTTCATACTTAGCATTTGATAAAAAATCTCAAAAGTGTTATCTTTTGCCAACCAATCAATAGCACTCATCTCCGAAAGTTGAGTATATTCTAACTCATTTTTCATCAATTCAAGAACACCATAAATATCTTTAGCATTGATATAAACTACCATTTGCTCAACTTGAATATAAGCATCACTCACTTCAAATTTAGCTTTAATAGCTTCTAAATCTGCTAAAAAAACTTCATCACTCTCAACTTTTTGCTTTGGAACTTGAGGAGCAACATAAAATCTATCTGTATAATATGCTTTTTTTTGAACATTGTCTTTAGGTGTATAAGCTCTCATTACATCAACCTTTTTGGTTTTTGTGATTTGTTAGCAGAGTTAGCACGAATCTTCTTTTGAAGTAGCATAACTCCATATTGAAGTGTCTCTGGACGAGGTGCACAACCTGGAAGATATAGATCAACAGGGATGATTCTATCAACACCTTGAACAGTTGCATAAGTGTTAAACATACCACCAGTATTAGCACATGAACCCATAGAGATAACCCATCTAGGTTCTGTCATTTGATCATAAAGTCTTTTTATGAACTCTGAGTGTTTTTTAGTAAGAGTTCCTGCAACAATCATAACATCTGATTGACGAGGAGATGCTCTAAATATTGTACCGAAACGGTCAAAATCGTATCTTGAAGCACCTGCTGCCATCATCTCAATACCACAACAAGCAAGACCATAAGTCATTGCCCAAAGTGAGTTTGAACGACCCCAGTTAGCTATCTTATCAATACTAGTAAGTGCTACTGGTAAACCACCATCTTGTGTATAATTTACTTTATGTTGTGCCATTCAAGAGCTCCTTTTTTCCATGCATATACGAAACCAACTGTTAATAATAAAATAAACATTAACATCTCAACGAAACCAAACCAACCTAAAAGTTTAAAATCAACTGCCCAAGGAAACATAAATACAATCTCTACATCAAATAGTAAAAATAGAAGAGCAAACAGATAAAACTGTGGAGAAATTCTGTTTGGCTGACTAGTAACCTCTGGCCCACATTCATAAACTGATAGTTTAATTTTTTCACTATCTTTTGCAGCTAATGAACGACTTGCCCAACGAGCGGCCATTGTTGTTGCTGTAAAAGCACCAAATGTTATAACAAAGAGTACGAATACTCCAAAATACGGATTTGCTGTAACAATATGTTCCATATAACCTACCTTTTTAATTAAAAGCTATATATATGAAAATATAGCTTTAGGATATATTTGTTTTTTAGTATTTAAAAGCACTAACATCAATGTTAAAATATCATCAAAAACTACTAGAAAAAACAGTTACTTGACTATATCAAAATCTGGTTTAAAAAAAAGAAGAAAAAAGAGAAGAAAAGAGAAACATCACAAATAGTAACACTAGTTTATGATGTTTAGTATGTTAAATAAAGAGTATAATTATTCAGTTAAATCAGAACAATAATCTCCAGAAGTACAAATAAATGTTCCATTTTCTTGTTTATATTCAAAAATATTATCTGAATCAAGTATTTTGAATGTATATTCCCAAACATTTTTACCATCAGTAGTATTTTTATCGTTTGGTGTTTCTTGCCAACTAGCATCACTATTTTTAGCTTTTATCCCGTACATTAATAGAGTAGCTGTTCCATTACCATCAAAAAAAGTATCATCAGCACTATGTAATTTATTTATAAATTTACTATCACCACGAAGAAGCCTAGTTTGTCTTTCAGTAACAATTGCAGCTCTTACAGAAGCTATATCAGAACGAGCTTTTGCTATCTCAGCATCAGTACGAGTTGCTGCGAACTTTGGAATTGCAACAGCAGACAAGATTCCTAAAACCACTATCACAAAAATAAGTTCTATCATTGTAAAACCATTTCTTAAATTATTCATTATATTTTCCTTTAAGTTATTAAAATAAAAAGTCTTTGAAGATTAAACCAATAAATCCAGCTATAATAAACCACTGAAGTCTATCTAATTTCATATCTATTTTATCTATCTTTTTATTTAAATTTATCTCTACTTTATCTATCTTCAAATCTAATTTATCTATCTTTTCATTTAGATTCTTTTCA
>Ga0256842_1000704_pt1 | contig 29056 bp, 23 predicted proteins | sample 4559240metaG_FD_185973 | JGI IMG/M metagenome (GOLD analysis project Ga0256842, IMG submission 185973) | Hydrothermal vent microbial communities from Guaymas Basin, Mexico - 4559-240 | ecosystem: Environmental > Aquatic > Marine > Hydrothermal vents | place: Mexico: Guaymas Basin | collected... | reverse complement strand
TGCTTTATATACCAAAAATAATCTTGAAAAACTAGAAGAGGAAGAGATATTTTGGATAACAAGAGTACCCAATAGCCGAAATATTGTCAAAGATATAATCTCAACTATAGAGCTAAATCAACTTGAAATTATTGATGATAACTACTCATATTTGGAGATAGGAAGCAACTATAATGATGTAAATCAAAGATGGATAATTGTACATAATAAAGAGATAGAATATCTAAAAAACAGGAGTACAATCAAGAGATTTGATACAAATAGTAAAAAAGATTTAAAAGCTAAAATAAGATATGAAAAACAGAAATTTGCTTGTGAAATTGATGCGATAAAAGCATTAGAAGATTTAAAGAAAAAGCTGACTATATCCGATGTAGAGGGCTTTAAGCTTATTGAACATAAGAGATATTCAACAAGAGGAAAACCTAAAAAAGATGCTATTAAAGATGTTACAGAGTATACTGTTTTAGTAAATATGACTAGTAATCTAAATAAATTGCATGAAGAGAAAAAGAGAAATGGAATTTTTATTTTGGCAACAAATGAGCTAGAAAATAAGTCATTAAAACCCCAAGAAATTTTAAATGAGTACAAAAATCAACAAAAAGTAGAAAGAGGTTTTAGGTTCTTAAAAGACCCAAAATTTCATGCTGATTCTATCTTTTTAAAAAAACCTGAACGGATTGCATCATTATTAATGATTATGACATTATCCTTACTAGTGTATTCTGCATTAGAATATAAAGTTCGCAAAAATATGAAGAAAAATAACCTAACTTTTCCAAATCAGAAGGGAAAACCAATATCAAATCCTACTATGAGATGGGTTTTTCAATATTTTTTCTCTGTGGTTTTAATTTTATTTGAAGGAGGGGCTCAATTGGACTATTTTAATGAAAATCATAAGATTATTTTGGAGTGCTTAGGGGATGATTATGAAGAATTTTATGATTAGTTGTTTTATATTAGTTTAAGTTTAGAGGGGTGATGAATGTCGGAGCTGAGAATAACAACCTCATATTAAGATGACAACTTTGCGTCATTCCGTACTTGATACGGAATCTAAAATATTTACAATAACTGTTTTTTAATTTTTAAAATACTCAAAAAAATCAAAAGTGATAATGCACTTATCATAATAATAGAAGCTCCAGAAGTTATATCAAATTGATAACTAACAAAAAGACCAATAACTGTAAAAATAGAGGATAAAATGCCTGATATTATCATCATACTTGCTAAAGAGGATGAGAGTTTTTCGGCAATATAAACAGGGATTGTAAGAAGTGCAATAACCAAAATCAAACCAACAACTTTTATCGCAATAACCACGGTTAAAGCAGATAATACTAAAATCAAAGTGTAAAAGAATTTAACATTAATACCACGCAAAGAAGCATATACACTATCATACGATACTGCCAAAATCTGTTTATACCAAAATATCATTATAAAAATTATTAATCCAAGCAAAGAAGATATATAAGTTATATCATCACTACTAACTGCTAAAATACTTCCAAAAAGATAACTCATTAAATCAACATTATACCCAGGGGTCAAATCCACAAATATAATACCAATTGCCATCCCCACTGCCCATATTAAACCAACAAATGTATCAATTTTATCTCTTTGGTTAAGTGTAATATATGCCATTAAAATAGCACTTAAAACTGCAAATAGTGATGCTCCAAAGAATATTGGAAAACCAAAATATATAGCCATTCCAATCCCACCATAAGATGTATGAGCAATTCCACCAGCCAAAAATACCATACGATTAACAACAATTAAAGAGCCAATAATTCCAGAAGCTATACTTACCAAAATTCCAGCAATCAAAGCATTTTGCATAAAATCATAACTTAAAACTTCTAACAACTACAATCCTTTTGTTTTAATTGGTCTAACATTTGTATCATCTCCACTTCACAAAAATGACCATTATCTCTATCAATTATATCTTTTTCTATACCATTATGAATTACCAATTTTTTATTAATATATGCTACTTTTGACGCATATCCCAAAATCACTGATATATCATGACTTACCACAATAATTGTAATCTCTTTGTTTAACTTTTTCAATAAATCATAAATCTGTTTTTGACCCTCAACATCAATGCTAGAGGTTGGTTCATCAAGTAGCAAAATTTTAGGATGAGCAGATAAAGCCCTTGCTACCATCACTCTTTGGCGTTGCCCACCAGATAAAGAACCTATTTTTGAATCTGCAAATTTTTCCATCCCAACCTCTTTAAGTGATGCTAATGCACAATCTTTCTCATCTTTTGTATATCCAATTTTAAAATACTTTTTAATACCTTTAACTTTTGTCTCATTTTTATGACCCATTAAAACAACATCAATCACTTTAATTGGAAAGTTTATATTAATATTTGTATTTTGTGGAACATATCCCAAATTCTTTGATATTTTAATTGTTCCTGTTTTAACTTTTTCCAATCCTAAAATAAGCTTTAATAACGTAGATTTTCCACCACCATTTGGACCAATTATTGCCAAAAAATCATCTTTAGCAACCTCTAAATTTATATCTTGTAAAACCTCTTGTTGCAAATATGCAAATGATAGGTTTTTTATCTCTAAAATATTATTTTTCATTATAAATATTTCTCAAATGGAGTAACAAATTTAACTCTTTGGTTTATTTCATTTTCTTTAAATTTAGTCATGAAATGCTTTAAATATTTTCTTGACCACTCTTCCATCGTTCCATTGAAATTTTGTTTAAGAGAAAATAAAGAAACTTGTATTTGTTTACCAGCTGTCCAATTAATATATAAATGTTCAGGATTAGCTTTAAATAAATTTACTACACGAGCATCTATACAAACTAATTCATTAAATTGTTCTTTCCAATCTATTTCAAAATAACTAATTGTAAAATCATTAAATTCATTATTCTCTAACATAATTGCACAAACCTGTGCTAATTTATATGCTGAAATAATATTGGGAGGTCGTCCTCCACCTGTAAATATTTTTTTTGTTTTTACATCTATAATTTCACAGAAACCATTAGATACAACAAGCATATCAGCTGTATCATTTTGTTTCTCTTTAAATAAATGATTATTATCCCATTCATTTGTTGCTTCTTTACTTCTACTTAATAAAAATTCTTCACTATATGAATTATATCTAAAATTATGAATCCTTAAATCATTTAAATATTCATATTGTCTAAATGTATGTTGAGGAAGTTTTTGTTTTATTTTATTATAAATAACTTCTTCAAAAACACTTCCAACAGTATGACCAGATAATTCTCTTGTTTGTGGTCTAGGTAGACTTATCCCTATTATTTCTCTCTTTAACTCTTCATAGTTTACTAAACTCATTAATTTCCTTATTTAAAATAGTTCATTTATCTTATTATTTAACCGTAATAAATAATTATCATCTTTTATATTATTTTTACATAATTCTACAATTTCATCATGTAATAATACCTCTTTTTTATTATCCCAATTAATAGCTCTAAAGGGTATACTAGAGATTGGTTTTTCTGAAAATTCTATAATATTACCCTTTATTATACCATTATTACTAAGCCAATCAAAAACTCTTTTATTATTAAGTAATGCGAGAATATAGTATATACTCTCTCTTACACCCTCTTTTTTAAATAGTGCTGTTACATCCTGAGTAGGATAAATATTGTCTTCTACTAATGAAAATCTAAAATAATCTCTATTGGATATTCTATCCTTAGATGGAACAAAAATTCTTTTCTCATCCTTTGAAAAAAGTTTAAAATTTCTTAAAAATACCCATTCCCAATATGGTATCTCTCTGTTATATTTATATCTTTTATTAAGTTTTTCTTTAAACTCTATAAAATGATTATAAAAACTAGGAAAATTATTTTTTAACTCTTCTTCATTTTTTATATTATATAAATGTATATAGTTTGTAATATCTTCATAAGAATAAGGTTTTAAATCTTTTGCTTTAATAACTTTTAAAATAAATTTTTTTTCATTTTTATTTAAATTAGCAATATCTTGAATTTGAAAAGCTTTATCTAATCCACTCACCATTCCGTTTCCAATATCACATATATCACCTATCGTATGAAATTTATTTGTATTAAAATCAAATAAAGATGTTTGTATCTGATTTTTAATTAAACAATGATTTTCAAATATTTTTAACTCATTTTTAATTTTATCTGATGTCAATAACCATCTTTTGTCTTCTTCAAATTGGTCAATTTCCAAATAAATTGTATCTTTCTGATTAATTTTATTTTGTATATTTTTTATTATTTTATCTGTTAATTTATGATTAGAATAATATTTGGTTAATTTAAGTCTTGAACTACTTTTATTTTTTGATTTTATATATTTAAAAATAATTGTTGAAAGTGTTGCTTTTTCAAATATTGGTGTTTCATTAAAATGTGTAATTTGTTCAAAATAACCATTTTTAACCATATAATTACGAAGACTTAAAGAATGTGTCGTATTTAACCAATACTCTGGAGTAATAAATATTAATTCTCCACCTTCTTCTAATAATTCTATAGATTTTAAAATAAAAATATATGAATAATCACATAAGCTATTAAAATATTTATGCCATAAAGTATGATTCTCTAATTCTTCTTTTAATTCATTTTCTAAATTCTTCCAACGAATATAAGGAGGATTTCCTATAATTAAATTAAATTTTTTATCTATATTCTCACTAATAAAACTTTTATATATTACTTGTTTATTATTTATGGTAATTTGTTTATCTATTTCATAAGCTATAATATTTTTATATCCATGGTCTTTTAGTCTATCAATAAATATTCCCTCTCCACTTGATGGTTCTAATATAGAAGAATTTTTATTAATATTAGATAAAGAAATCATATAATCTACAATTAATTGAGGTGTAAAATATTGTCCATATTTATTTTTATTATTTGCAAATATAGGTTTTGTCATTTTTTCTCCTTTAATTCTAAAATTTTATCAATAATCTAGCATCCTTTATAAGTAATGTACAGTTTTTACAAGACCCTGAATCAAGTTCAGGGTGACAGTCCGTCATTCAGTGCTTGATACGGAATCTCTGAAATTAAGAGTATCTACTACTTTTAATACTCTATAAAGAATGCCAATAATCTATATATATATATTCTTTTCTTTAAACTATCTCTTGCACTCGTCCAACTGCTCCACCAACTAGTCTAACTTTTATTCCATGGGGGTGAGATGGTGAATTTGTTAAAATATCTTTTACTACGCCATCTGTTAGTTTTCCACTTCTTTGGTCTTGTTTAAGGACGATTCTTACCTTGATACCTTGTTTTATATCTGCTCTTTTTTTACCATTCATTTATAATTCCTATTTTTATTTTATTGATTTTTTATATAGAGTATTATATCTAACTAATTAATAGAATTTGGATATAATGAAAAAAATATATGAAAAGTAAGAAAAATGTATAAAGTTTTAGTAGTTAAAAATGAAAAAAAGATAGAGATAGCGTTTGATATAATCAGAAAAGTTAGATTAAAACATAAATATATTACTATTAGTAGAGATGGAGTATTAGTTAAAACAAATAAAAGTGCCTCTTTAAGAGACATAAAAGAGATGGTGGTAAAAAAGTCTGAGTGGATTCTTAAAAAAACTGAGTTATTTAAAGATGATAATGGAGGAAGGGATGATTCAAAACTATATTATTTGGGTGAAAAGTATGATATTAAGATGATAGTTTCAAATAATAAAAAAGTTACTCTTGAATTTAAAGATTCTAAATTTTATATTACAACACCTTTAATATATAGCGAAATAGAGTTTGAAACTACTATTAAAAACTTTTATAAGCAAAATGCTGTCAAACAGATATTGCCAATGGTGGAAAAGTGGTCAAAAACGATGAATACTATACCAGCAAAAGTTAGTTTTAGAGATGCAAAAAAAAGATGGGGAAGTTGTAGCAGTATTAATAATATATCTTTTAATTATAACCTTATGAAACTGCCTCTATTTTTGATTGAATATATTGTGGTTCATGAATTAGCACATATAAGACATCACAATCATTCAAAAAGATTTTGGCGATTTGTTAAATTTTATATGGATGATTATAAATTAAGAGAGGAAAGAATTAGAGGATATGAGAGATTATTTTAGATATTAGATTCCGTGTCGTCAAGCACGGAATGACGAACAACCGTCAAACTGAGTATGATGGTTGTTTGTCATTCTGAATTTAATTCAGAATCTAGTTTTAAAAGAAGTTTATTATAAGAATACATAGGTTATAATTTTATGGAAACTTCATAACTAATAACTTAATCAAATATAATTTTAAATAATAACTAACAAAAGGTCACAATATGAACCAATATTCTTCTATGATAACTATTCTCTATGTTGAGGATCAAGATGATGTACGAGATGGATATGCTAGAGCATTAAAAAGGGTAGCAAAAGAGATAATTACTGCTAGTGATGGTGCTATTGGATTGATTTTATATAAAAAATTCTTACCAGATATTATTGTTACAGATATTAATATGCCAAATATGAATGGTATTGATATGGTATCTAATATAAAAAAAATTAACCCTAATGCTAATATTATATTTACAACAGCCCATAGTGAAAGCAGATATCTTTTGGCGGCAATTTCTCTTCAGGTAGATGGATATTTAATTAAACCCGTGCAAAAAGTCTCTCTTTTGGTGGCAATTGAAAAGATTGCAAAAAGAGTTGTTCTTGAAAAAGAGAATAAACAGCAAAAAGATATATTACAACATATTATTGATTATGATAATAGTATATCAGTAATAACGAATCTTACAGATATATATTTTGCCAATAAATCATTTTTAAACTTTTTTGATATATCTAATATATTAAGATTTAAAGATAAATATTTATCAATTATTGATATTTTTTCTGTAAATAATCATATTATAAACAAAATTAATATAGAAAAATCTATAAAAAGGGGAATAAATCTATATGAATTTATCTGTAGCTTAGATGAGATTAATAGAGTGGCAACTTTAAGAGATAAAAATAATCATCTTAAATCTTTTTATATCAATGTATCCAAAATTAATAATACAAATTTTCTTATCACTTTTACAGATATTACTCAAATAGAAAAGATTAGAGCAGTTACTACAAAAAAAGCATATATAGATGGATTAACTGGCGTTTTTAATAGAAATAAACTGGAAGAGGTATTTGAACAAAAAGTAAAAGAGTCAGAGATGTATCAAAGACCTTTAAGTATGGCTATTGTAGATATTGACCACTTTAAAAATTTTAATGATACTTATGGACATCTAATTGGTGATGAAGTATTGATTATGTTAGCAGAAGCAATTAATAGAAATGTAAGAAAAGGTGATTTTTTTGCAAGATGGGGTGGAGAGGAATTCGTGCTACTTTTTAGCAATACACCAATACAAGGGGCAATGTTAAGTTCTGATAAGATTAGAATGATTGTAGAGTCATTAAATCATAGAATAGCAGGAAAGATAACAGCTAGTTTTGGAGTAACTCAATTAAGGGATAATGATACAATAGATAATATATTTGAAAGAGCAGATAAAGCACTTTATTTAGCAAAAGAGAGTGGTAGAAATTGTATTAAAAGTATAAGATAATGAACAACACCTTAGCCAAAAAAGATTGACCAAAGCGAACTTTAGATAGTCTTTATCTACAATGACAAAAAACTACATAAAATATTAACACAAATAAAAGAAGAACTAACTAAAAGTTCTCTAAAGCAGATAGTATCATCAATCATAGCAATGACTAGAAGGGTCACAATGTTAGGAATATCAAGATAAAATAATGTCATTAGCTATAAAACTATAGAGAGATTTTTTGACAAGAAACTGAATTGGTTAAGTATAAATTATCAGATAATTAAACCAAAATTTGGCAAAAATGTAATTTTAGTGGCAGATGAAAGTACAAATAGCAAGTTTCTAAAATATAGTGTAAATGATATTAAATCTCTCTTCAGAGCAGAGAAATATACTAGAGAAATATTAAAATTATATGGGGAAAAGTGGATGATATTTTAATTAATGAGGCAATTTGGAGAGTTTCGGCATTTTCGATGATTTTGGGTTTTTTTGGCTAAGGTATTGAAATATTACAGTTATATAATTCTTTAGAGAAGTTTATTTGCTTTTTTTTGATATAATTTTACTTTAAAAAAATAATTATATTAAAATAGGAAAATAATGAAAATTACAATTGAAGATAATAAAATATCACAAATTAATGCTGGGCTAGAGATAATATTTATAGCTAACAAAAATTTAAATCACAAGTTTGTTCAAGATAAAAAACTTCTTAAAAAAGCAGGTTTCAAGCCATCTCAAGATGCAACTTGTCTGTTAGTATCAAAAAATAGATTATATGTAGCAGTTGATACGCTTAAAAGTTATGATATAAGAACAGCCTCAGCTACAGCTATAAAAACTATTAAAAAAACAAATTATAAAAGTATTAAAATTGCAACTTATTTAAGTCATCCAAGATGTACTGCTTCAATTAGAGCAATGGTAGAGGGGCTTTTATTGGGTGAGTATAGTTTTCAAAATTATAAAAGCAAAAAGAGTAAATCTAAACTTAAAGAGGTTATTATCTCTACAGAGGGTTATATAGATTATGAAGTAAGTGTTGAAAATTATAAAAAAGCTGTTGATAATGGTAAGATTACAGCAAAAGCTACAAACTTTACAAGGGATATTGTAAATACAACTCCAGAAGATTGTTATCCTCAAACTATGGCAAATATAGCTAAAAAACTTGCAAAAAATTCTAATTTAGAGTGTGATATTTTAAAAACTAAAGAGCTTAAGAGTGAAAATATGAATGCACTTCTTGCCGTAGGAAGAGCTAGTCGTCATAGTTCAAGAGTAATTCATTTGGCACACAAACCAAAAAATCCAAAATTTGTTATATCTTTAATTGGTAAAGGTCTTACTTATGATAGTGGTGGTCTTAGCCTTAAACCTGCTGATTTTATGGTAACAATGAAATCAGATAAAAGTGGTGGTTCGGCAGTTTTAGGTTTGATGAAAGCAATATCAGATATGAATTTACCAATAGAGGTTCATGGATTTATAGGTGCAGTAGAAAATATGATTGGTGGAGATGCATTTAAACCTGATGATGTATTAGTTGCTAAAAATGGGAAAACTATTGAGGTTAGAAATACAGATGCTGAGGGAAGATTGGTTTTAGCTGATGTTTTATGTTATGCTCAACAAGAGATTCAAGCTGATTATATCTTTGATATGGCAACCTTAACTGGTGCTTGTGTTGTAGGTGTGGGTCACTTTACAAGTGGAGTAATGGGAAATGCTGATGAACCAGTTGATATGATTGTAAACGCAGGAAAGAAGATTTCAGGAGAGTTTGCCTCATCTTTGGATTTTAATAGATATTTAAAAGAGACAATTGATAGTAAAATTGCTGATGTTTGTAATATTGCAAGTACAAGATATGGTGGAGCGATTACGGCAGGAATGTTTTTATCAGAGTTTATAGATGAACATCATAAAGATAAATGGGCGCATATTGATATTGCAGGTCCTGCTTTTGTAGAACAAGATTGGGGAGAAAATCCACATGGAGCAAGTGGTGCTGGTGTAAGATTGGTTTTAAGAGCTATGGAAAAATTGGCAAGAAAAGAAGTTTGAATAAAAAGGGCAACCATAAAAGATTACCTTAATACTAATTAAATAAGGACTATTGTACTTTTGGACACTGTGTTTTAGCTCCGTATATTAGGGAGAAGCTAAAGCCATCTCGTCAAAAAAAAAGCTTAATTCATTGGCATTGAGAATTAGCCCTACGGTAGGGGTGCCTCTTGTGGGTACCCTAAATAATATATATGCTTATATAAAAAATAATAACAGGAGGACAAATGTTAAGATTTGCACCATCACCAACAGGAGATATGCACATTGGTAATTTACGAGTTGCAATATTTAATTATCTTTACTCTTTGCAGATAAATGATGAATTTATTATAAGGATAGAAGATACAGATAAAGCAAAAAATATAGAGGGGAAAGATGAAGAAATTTTACTGTTATTAGAAAAATTTGCGATTATTTATTCTCAAAAACTATATCAAAGTGAAAATCTACATATTCATCAAACTTTAGCAATAAAATTATTAGAAGAGAAAAAAGCTTTTATATGTTTGTGTAGTGCAGAAGATTTGGAAAAAGATAGAGAAAAAGCTAAATCTAATTCTATTGCATATAGATATAGTGGTATTTGTATGGATAGTGATATAGCTCAAATGCAAGAGTTAAAAGAAAATAAAATACCTTTTGTAATTCGTCTTAAAAAGCCAACTTCTGACACTATTACTCAAGATGTAATAAAAGGTGATATTACTACAGCTCCAAATGATATTGATAGTTTTGTGATTTTAAAAGCAGATGGAACACCAACTTATAACTTTGCTTGTGCTTGTGATGATATGTTGAGTGGTGTAAATTTTATTATCTGTGGAGAAAATCATTTAAGTAATACTCCAAAGCAAAAACATATTAAAACCTCTTTAGGGTATGAATCAGAGACTAAATATGTACATCTTCCAATTATACTAAATATGGATGGGAAGAAGATGGGTAAAAGAGATGATGCAAGTGGTGTAAAATGGCTTTTAGAAGAGGGTTTTTTGCCAGATGCTATTATTAATTATTTGATTCTTTTGGGTAATAATAGTCAAGCACCAACAGAGATATTCACACTTCCAGAAGCATTAGAATGGTTTAAATTAGAAAATATTTCAGAAAAAGATGTTAAGTTTGATATTGATAGATTAAGATTTATAAATAGAGAACATATTAGATTAATGGATGATAAAAAGTTATCAACTCTATTTGGATGGAGTGAAGATAATATTGGGAAATTAGCAAAAAATTATCTTGAAGAGGTAAGTACAACTAATGAAATTGATGCTAAAATAAAATCTATTTTTTCAAAAAAAGAGCTTAATGGAGAATGGGCTGAAGAGATGAAGATAATACAAGATATTATTTTTGATGCTCCAATGTTTGAAGAATTTAATGATTTTAAAAAGCATATAATGGATAAATCAGGATTAAATAGTAAAAAACTGTTTAAACCTCTTAGAATACTTATGACAGGTGAAGAGCAAGGTGTGGAATTAGATAAAATTTATCCACTAATTAAATCGTACATTACAGAGGTGATATCATGAGTGCATTAATATATTCAATAGTTCAATTACTTCATACAATCGTTAGCGTATATATAATTGTTATTTTTATATCGGCTATTCTTAGCTTTGTTAGACCAGACCCAAATAATACATTGGTTCAAATTGTTTATAGATTAACAGAACCAATTTTTGATTTTATCAGAAAAAAAATGCCATTTGTGGTATTTTCAGGGATAGATTTATCTCCTCTTATTCTTTTATTAGGATTGCAATTTTTAGATAATTTTATAGTAAAATTTACATTTGGATAAAATATGAGATTAATTTTTATTTTAGTTATATTTATCTTATCATTAGAGGCAAAGTATTATAACTTTTCAGAGGTAAATAATATGCCCACTTGTATAGAGAAAGATTATTTTATTTGGCGTTATCTTTCTCAATCAAGTACCTCTAAATCACAAGCAATTAAGATTATAAAAGGTGCTATGCGGTTAAATTCAAAACTTAAAAAAGCATATCGTAAAAAAACAGGTCATTATCCTAAATTAACTAAAAAGAAAACTCCACCAGCAACAAAAGCTCAAAAAGAGGCTTGGAGACAAAAGGTTGAAAAGAGTAAATTGGTTAAGAAAAGTCAAAATCCTTATCTAACTTTAATGAAGCAAAAAGCTGATATTCAAACTTTTATTTTTAATAGTGCATCAAAAAAAGAGAGAAAGAAATTTAATCATATCTTAACACCTGCTCAGTATAAAAAACTTACAAGAAGTAAAAAATTTAATGAGAGTATAAAGTTAATAAAAAAAGAGAATTTAAAATATATTGCGAAATCATTTCTTTTTAGCCCTGCTTTAAATAATGCTTTAACATTTAGAACAAGCTTTGATTTAGCACTAAATGCACTTAAATATAATAAAAAAGATATTGCCATCATATATTTGGGAGAAGCAAGGAAAAAAGCATACAAAAGAGAGTTTAAAGACCAAGCTTCTTTTTGGTTATTTCTACTAACACAAGAAAAAATATATTTAAATAGCTTAGAAAAAAGTTATAGTGTAAATATTTATACTCTATTAGCTAGAGATAAAATGAGAATGGCTTATCCAAAGACTATAACTCCTAATTTTAAAAAACAAAGAATTAAGAATTTTGATATAAGTAATCCAATATCTTGGGCAAAGCTTAAAAAAAAGATTTTTAATAAAAGTTTAAATAAAAATAATCTTTCAAATAAGTTTAAATCAATAGAGACAATTGCTCATTACTCATATGTTAAATCTGTTGCTATCAAATATAAAAAGGCTTATTATCCAATGCCTTATAGAAGTAGTTTATCTCATTTAAGTAAAAAAAGACAAGCGATGATTTATGCTCTTGCTAGACAAGAAAGTCGTTTTATTCCAGCATCAATATCAACTAGTTTTGCCTTAGGAATGATGCAAATCATGCCCTTTTTAGTTAAAGATATTGCTAAACAAATGGGTGAAAAAGCAGACTATGATAGTATGTTTAACCCATATAATGCGCTGAAATATGCTAACCATCATCTAAATTATCTTGACAAATGGTTATATAATCCTCTGCTTGTTGCTTATGCATATAATGGTGGAATTGGATTTACTAAAAGACAACTGACTCAAAAAGGACGATTTCAAAATAAAAAATATGAACCATTTTTAAGTATGGAGCTTATTGATGCACCTGAAACAAGAGAATATGGCAAAAAAGTTTTAACAAATTATATTATTTATATGAATAAACTAGGTGTTCCAATTAGAGTATCAAACCTCTTAAAAGATTTGAAATCATCAAAAAAAGTTGATAAGTTTAGATAATAATCATAGCATCACCATAGCTATAAAATCTATAGTTATGTTTGATTGCTTCTTGATATATATCTAAAGTCTTTTCTCTTCCTATAAAAGCCGAAACCAACATAATTAGTGTACTTTTTGGCAAATGAAAATTGGTCAAGAGATATGAAACTCGTTGAGGTTTGTTTTGTGGATTTAAAAATAGATTACACTCTCCATCTAGTTTTTTAACTCTATCATAATATTCAATTGTTCGTGTAACAGTTGTGCCAACGGCTAAAATATCTCTTTTACTATCTAATATTTTGGCACTTTTTGATGGAATATTGTAGTACTCTGAGTGCATAGGATGATCTAAAATATTTTCAGCATCAACTGGTTTAAATGTTCCTGCTCCAACATGAAGTGTAAGTTTGTGAATATTATAACTGTTACAAAACTTTTTATATAAACTATCACTAAAATGCAAAGATGCAGTGGGTGCTGCTACTGCTCCATAATTTGAGGCAAATAATGTTTGATAATCTTTTTCATCCTCTAAATTATCTTCTCTTTGAATATAAGGAGGTAGTGGAATATGCCCAATTTTGTCCAAAATTAATATCAAATCTTCAAATCTTAACTCTGAATCATCTTGGCTAAAAATAACCTCTCGTGAGCCATCTATATTTAGTTTTATAACTTTGGCTTTTAAGTTACAATCAAAAGATATAATAGTTCCTATTTTAACGCGTCCTCTTGTCATAACCAAATATCTATTATCTTCAAGTGGCTTATTTAAAAGCAGTTCAATCTTGCCTCCACTTGGTTTAACTCCAAAGATTCTAGCTTTAATCACTTTTGTATCATTAAGAAATATATCACAATCTTTAGGTATAAAATCCATAATTTTAGAAAATAATGTATGAGTGATTGTATTATTCTTTTTGTTATAGACCAAAAGTTTAGCACTATCTGGTGGATATACAGGTTTTGTCGCAATTAAATTTTGTGGCAATTTATAGTCATAATTTTTGGTTAATAGGTTATCATTATTCATATCAAAACTTTTTTATAATTATATCTTATTTTACTTTTACTCTGTTTTATTTAGCCTTATTTCAAACTCCACACCACCATTTTTATTTATTGCTTTTAGTGTACCACTAGAGTTCTCTTCTACTATAAGTTTACTCATATATAATCCTATCCCTGTACCGTTTTCTTCATCTTTTGTTGTAAAGTATGGTTCAAATATTTTATCTATTATATCCTCAGGAATTCCACCACCATTATCTAAAATTGATATTATATCACTATCATTATCACTTTTGGTAGAAATATTTATAGTTGCATTATCTATTTTTTTCTCTATAAAATTATCTTCGGCATTTTTTAGAATATTAAGAATAACTTGCATTATATTATTAGGATATATCATCACATCTTCATTATTTTGAAAATCAAGATTTATTTCAATCCCTTTAGAAGTTATAGATGTTTGAATCATATGTAATGCTTTCTTAATTGGTGTAGGAAGAGGCACTAACTCTTTGGTTTTAGATGGGCTAAAGAAATTTCTAAAATCATTCATTGTCTCTAACATATTTTGAATATAATCTTTAATATTATTATGTTTAGATTCAAGCAATTTTAAAAATTCAACAACATCTTCATATTTTGTAAAATCAAATTTTTTCATCTCTAATTTTATCTCAACAGATGTAACAGCTCCACTAATTGCTCCAAGAGGTTGCTTCCATTGATGAGCTATCATAGTTATTATCTCTCCAAGTGCTGCTTTTTTTGAATATTGAAACAAGAATTTCTCTTTTTCATTTTGTTCATAAAGTCTTTTTGATACTTCCTGTTTTACTTTCTCTTCCAAATTATCAATTAAGGATTTTAGTTTTAGTTGTGTTTTAACTCTAGCAATTAACTCTCTTGGTTTAAATGGTTTTGTAATATAATCAATAGCACCCTCATCATAACCTCGTTCAATACTTTGTTCATCTACTTTTGCAGTGATAAAAATAATTGGTATATCTTTTGTTTTATTGTCTGATTTTAACCTTTTACAAGTTTCGTAACCATCCATAATAGGCATCATAATATCTAAAAGAATAAGGTCAATATTCTTTTTATTAGCAATCTTAATGGCTCTTTCTCCATTTAAAGCTACAGCTACATTGTAATCAGATAAAAGCTCAATTAATATATCTATATTTGTTTCTGTATCATCTACTACTAAAATGGTTGGCATATTCTTTTTCATTCTTTATCCTCACTCAATAATTCTCCAGCCTCTTCAAACTGATATCTATTAATTAACTTCCTTATTTTATCATATAATATTTCATCTTTAGCTAAAAGTTGATAGTTATTAATCTTTAATATAATCTCTTTACACTCGTTTGGCATCTCACTATCTATTGCATCTTTAAGTTCTAAAAATAATTCATTTCGTTTCTCTAGTGACATAGACTCTTTTATATCTTTCTTCTTGACTAATATATCTTTCTTTATGTTATTTTCAATCTCATTAATAACATTTTGCAACTCCTCTTTTAATTGAGGTAATAAAGATTTATCTTCTGTTTTATCAATTTTACTGGATATATCGTTTAGTAAAACTGCACCAAAACTAGCAGACAATCCTTTTATTGTATGGATAACTCTTTTAAACTCATCATCATTTAATTTCTCACAATTTATATTCTTATAATCTGTTACAAAATCTTTTAAAATTTTTATATATAGTTTTTTATTATTATTTAGATAATTTAAACCTAATTTAGTATCAATAGTTTTAAAGTTTGGTATCTCTATATCATCCTTATCTATTTTTTCTTTTGATATAGATATATCTTTTTTCTTTGAGATATATTGAAGTAATGTTTTATATAATTCCTCTACTACAATTGGTTTATTTAAATGGGCATTCATCCCCTCTTTTAAAGTTCTATCTCTATCTTTTTGCATAGCATTTGCACTTAAAGCGATAATTGGAATATTTTTATCTTTTTCCCTTATTTTTCTTGTAGCTTCATATCCATTCATTATAGGCATCTGAATATCCATTAATATCAGTTCATAACTATCTTGTTCAAACATATTCACTCCCTCCTTACCATTAGATGCAATATCTATCTTTATACCACTATCATCTAAAAGACCTATGATAATCTCTTGATTTGTGATATTATCCTCTACCAAAAGAATTTTACTACCACTTAAAGTCTCCATATTACTTTTTTTAATTTTATTCTGATTTGGATTAGTATAATTAATATCAATATTTTTTAAAAAAATACTACGCAATACATTATTTAAAATAGATGGATTAACAGGTTTTTGCAAAAATATATCTATCCCAACCTCTTTTGCAGATTTTACAATAGACTCTTGTCTAAATGCGCTAATCATTACAATTGTTGGAAGATGTTTAGTATTTCTTTCATCACATATTTTATGTATCTTTTGTGTTGTGTCAATACCATTAAGATAAGGCATATTCCAATCCATCAATATTAAATCATATTGACCATGATGACAGTTTATCAATGTCTCTATCGCCTCATTTCCACTTGAAACACAATCTACTACCTCTATCTTAAACTCCTCTAGTGAATTTGTTAATATCTCATGCCATGATTTATTATCATCTACAATCAATATTTTTTTATTTTTAAAATGTGTAAACTCTTTATGTGTAAAGTTTTTATCTTCTAGTTTAATCTCAAAAATAAAGCTACTACCCTCTCCTAAAGTACTTTCAACCCAAATTTTACCATCCATTAACTCTGTTAATTGCTTTGATATAGTAAGCCCAAGTCCAGTTCCACCATATTTTCTTGTGATGCTTCCATCTGCTTGTGAAAATGATTTAAATAGTTTAGCTTGTGCTTTTTGTGATAAACCAATACCTGTATCTCTTACCTCAAATCTAACTCTATCTTTATCAATTTTTGATATATAAATACCAACCTCTCCAACATCTGTAAACTTAATAGCATTGCCCAAAAGGTTTGTTAAAATTTGAGATATTCTTAATTTATCTCCATAAAACCTGTTCCCAACTTCTCTATCATAACTAACGATTAGCTCAAGATTTTTATCATGAGCTTTAAAAGATATTAAATCAATCACTTTATCAACAGTTTCAAAAAGGTCAAAATCTATTTTGTCTATGGTTAGTTTACCAGCTTCAATTTTACTAAAATCTAATATATCATTAATAATACCCAAAAGTGATTTAGCACTATCATCTATTTTTTGCACATAATGTTTTTGTTTAGTATCAAGCTTACTTAGAAGTGCTAAATGGCTCATCCCTATAATACCATTCATTGGAGTTCTTATCTCATGAGACATATTTGCTAAAAATTCAGATTTTATTTTTGTTAAATCCTCTGCCTCTTGTGCTTTTTGAATTAAACTATAATTTAAAGTCTCTATTTGTGTAATATCGACAAATGTAAATATTTCTGACTTATGATAACTATCATATTCTTGATGGTCTATCCTAAAAATATGTTTTTTATTATTTATATCAGTCATCATAATTCTATTTTCTTTGCTATTTTTTTCTAAAATATAGCGATACCAGCTTTTATCTCCCATCTGTTTTTGAACATAATTTTTACCTTTTTCTTCTTTAAACATATCACATATACAATTATGATTATTCTTAAATTCATATAAGGTTTCATATCCAAAGAAATTTAATAGTGTTTTATTTGATTCAAATATCTCTATCCCATTTGTTATAATAATTAGTGATTTTTGAGAATTAAGTACCTTTTGATTCTTTTGTAATATTTTATTTAAAATATGCTTTGAGATTATCTCTTTATAGATTATTAGCATAATAAAGGCTAAAATAAGTATGATTATAATCATTAATAGTTTAAAATCGTCTGTTTTATCTTTAATATATCTATCATTATGTATTATATTAATGCTCCCCTCTATATCATTAGAGAGTTTATTTACTAAGGGGATAAAAATATTTAGCTCCTCTGCATCTTTAAAGTGCATAATAAATGGTTTACCTTTTAATATATTTTTAGATACCTCTTCAAATTCTAGCTTAGTTTTTTTATTATATTTAGATCCATCTTTTATTTTACTAATAACATATTTATCAAATGAAAATTTTGGCACAGGACTTTTTATAAAATTTGATTGTTTATCTTTAAAAAGTTTTTTATTTAATAGTTCTGTATTAATTAAAAGATTTGCTTTCTCATTAAATATATCAGAAAAACTTTTAATAAATGTATGCGCTGTAAAGCTTATCTCTACACTTCCAATATGATTCTTATTATCATCATATATAGGGTATATATATCTAAATCCATTAAAACTTTTTCCACATTCAAATCCATCAAACTCTTTTTTATATCTATTTACAAAATTAATGCTAGGTCGTATATCTAAAAGTGAGTCACCAAATTTATTAGGCAGATATAGTCTTAAAAAACTTGTTGAATCTTTAAGATGAAAGTGTATCTGTTTAATATGAAATTCTGATACAAAATGGTCAAAATCATCTTTTAATATATTAAATAACTCCTCTCTTTTTTTATCTTTAAAGAGTTTAATAATTTTTTTCTTATTTATATGTTGATTAAATATATGATTAGCAAATTTTTTATTTTGTCCATAAAGTAGATTATACTTCTGAATTACTCTCTGTTTAAGAGTAGTTTTATGATATTTTATATCAGAATTTAATTTAACTTCAAAAAGAAGATATAGTATACTTGAGAGAAAGATAAATATAATAATTAAAATAAGAATTATTGTTTTTTGATATTTTTTTATTTTTTGATAACTTCTATGTGTATAGAAAAAGTATGTCATTATAGATAAAATAAAAATACTAAAGAACATATATAAATCATAATTTAACTCTATATCATTTATTATAGATAGATTAAAACTATCTAAATGATAAAACAGAAAGAAATGCCCCATTGCTTCATCTTTCATTCCATCTAACCTATAATAACTTGATAGAGTATTTAGTTCTTTTTTATAGTGAACAGTATCTTGCAAAATTGTTTGCATATGATTCTCTACACCCTCTTTTTTTAGATGATTTAAAATATCTGTATTTGCATCTATGTTAGCAAGACAATAGTTATCTATAAAAGTATTGCTAAAAGGTTTTGTTATATTATTTTTATATTTTTTATCAATTAAAATAACACTATCTATATTTTTTTTAGAAAGTTGCTCATATATAGAGTTAAAGTGAGTAATCGTTTCAAATATTCCTATAAAGTTTTTATTATTATCATAAATTGGAATTGTAGCTTTAAAATTCATATCAAATTCACCAACACTTATTTTAGTTGTAATTTTTGGATTTTTTAAAAATTCTTGTATATCCACCCTTTTAGATAAAAAATCTTTATCAATCTTATCAGTCCAGCTTCTTGTTAATAAAGAACCATCTTTAGATATAACTTGAAACCATACATTTTTATAGTTTGTATTTTTATTTAATTTTTGTGAGATGGCTTTTAAATCAATTAAATTTGGATTATTTTGTTTAAGTGTATTTATTACACAACTATTATTTGATAAACTTAAAGCTATCGTTAAAGTTGCATTTTTCTTTTCATCTATCAATATTTTCAGATAATTTCTTGAGTCAATTGTTTTTAAAAGAAACTCTTTATTTTTATAACTATCTATCTTTTCAATTTTAATTTTATTAAAAGTAAAATATATCAATAATGACCCTATAATAAAGAAAAGAAGTAGTAAATTATTTTTATGCATTTTGTAACCTTTAAAATTAATAAATTTATATATTATATTATAATTAATAAAGTAAGATAAGGTTTAAAATAATGATATTAAAGAGTTTATAGACTTTATAATCCTAAATGATAAACAACACCCCTCTTCGTCACCCTGAACTTGATTCAGGGTCTTGTCGTAAACTGTAGACTACTTATGAAGGATACTAGATTTATCAATAGATAAATCCTCTATTTTATTCTAATATTGCATTAAATATTAATACTTCAACAACAATTCTTAAAGAACTTTTAAGAGTGCTAACAGAGAAAATTTGTTATCATTATTATATAATCTTTACAACACAAGTTGATATGCTGAAAAAATTTTTGAATTAGATGATTTTGAAATATCAATAAGAAATGAATAAGAATAAATTAAAAGTTTATAGATAGTGTTAATTAGGATTATAATAAAGACAAGGAATAGGTTATGAAAAAGAGTATTACAGTTTTATTAAGCGTGGTGTTATCATCTCACCTTTATAGTAGTTTTGATTTTGGTGGAGATAGTGGAGGTTGTGAAGGTGGAAGTGGAGAGTTTGAACAACAAATAAATAATTATGATGGAGATTTTGAAAATGCGATAACTGTTGGTACGATTCCAAAAGGTTTGGAAGATGTATATATCTCTTTAAATAGCGATGAAGATGTGGATATTAGATTATATGATGAAAATGGGGCAAAAATTGTCCATTGGCCTTATGGATTATTACATTCATCAGGGGAAAATAGCACTACTTATAATGATGTAACAGTCTCTTATAGTGGATATAATGGAGATGGCATAGAATTAGGTCACGAGTATATTAGAATATCTGGTACAACTCAAAATAATTTTACTATGAAAGCATTTGGATATAAGGCAGGTTATTCTAAAGTTAATTATGAGTGGACAGGTAAAGAAAACTGTGATAGTGCATCTCCTAGTGCATCAGGAAGTGGAGATTTTAACCAAGAAATAGTATACAGAGATACTGTAATAGTTGGTGATATTCCTCCAGGGGTAAATGATTTATATATTACTCTTAAATCTGATGAAGATGTGGATATTCAACTTTATGATAAAGATTCAGGGGTTAAAATAATTGTTTGGCCCGATGGTATTTTAAATGGCTCATCACATCAATCAACAATTTATCAAGAGATGCAAATTGAGTGGTCAGGATATAATGGAGATGGAACAGGATTAGGGCATGAGTATATTAAAATTACAGGAGCTACTACTCGTAATTTAACCATGAAAGCTTATGGTTACAAATCTGGATATGCAGAGGTTCATTATGAATGGGGTAATGATAATAATAGTGGAGCTGATGATAATGGAAGCACTACAACAACTTGTACTCCAATAAGTAATGATAGTAATTTTGTAGATAGTTATCCTACTGATATAGAGTACTCTTCTAATGGAAATGGTGTTACTAATATTGCAAACGCTTTTAATTATGCAAGAGGTATAGACTCTACAATTCATACAAATTTAATAATGCCATCACAAAATATTTGGAACTCTATGAGTAATCAAGAAAAGGGATTGTATCTAGTTAATAAAGAACGTTATGATAGAGGATTAAAACCTTTTGAAGGGATAAATCCAAGTGTCGTAACAATTGCTGGAAATTATGCTCAACTTCTTTATGATAGAGGAACTTTTGGACATAATGAGAATGGCTCACCATGGGATAGATTAAATAGAGTAAGCACAATTAAAAATAATAAAGACTTTTTTGCTTATGGAGAGAATTTATATGTATCAGCAGGAACAACTTATACAATGGACCCAATTGCAAAAGCTATTTATGGATGGATATACTCTGATTCAGGCTCAAATTATGGACATAGAAATTTTTGTTTAGCTAAAGGATTAAACGATAATAGTGGAGATGAAGGAGTAGAGGGATTAATTGGTTTTGGAGTTAAAAGAGGTGATGATTATGAATATTATTCAGGTTGGAAAAGCACAATTATTGTAATGAACGGATTTGACCCATCTAGCAGTTGGAATCATTCAACTACAAGTAAAGTTTCTATCTGTCAATAATTGATGGAAGTTATATTTGAATTTATTTTTTATGCAATAGAATTTGTAATAGAAATATTTATTGAAATAATGATAAAGATAATCTTTTTTAATATAGGTTATCTTTTCTTTAAAATAATAACAATAGGAATATTTCCTAAGAATAGAGATGATACTCTTTGCCAATTCGCAAATATTGACTCAATTGGTGTAATTTATGGTTATAATTATAATGAAAATATATCTTTTTTTAATCCTAATATAATTGTTGATAACTTTATAATTAAGTTTATATTATGCTTATCAAGATAAAATCTTAGGAAAATTACAAATCAAGGAAATAGATGAAGAAATTAATTTTATCAACAATTATGGCTAGTGCATTATTAGTTCCAACTATTGTATCAGCAAATCAAGCAAAAGGTTTAAATGTCTTAGTTAATTCAGGAGAAGCTGAAACTCAGGCTATGGCTATGGTTTTATCACTTATGACAATCAAAAAACATAAAAAAGAGGTAAATATTGTTTTATGTGGGAAAGCTGGTGATTTAGCAGATAAAAATATCAAAGGTGTTCCAACAAAAAGACCTGATGGCAAATCACCAAGCGCTAAAATGCACTTACAAAAATTAATTGAAATGGGTGCATCTGTTGAAGTTTGTCCACTATATTTACCAAATTCAGGAAAAGATAAATCTGTTTTATTAGATGGTATTACAGTTGCTAGACCACCAGTAGTTGCAGGTAGACTTTTAAATCAGGACTATCAAAATATCACTTTTTAGCAATATACTTTTTTAAATTCCGTGTTAAGCACGGAATGAGTGACTTTTCCGTGTCAAGCACTGAATGACAGACTTTCGTCACCCTGAACTTGATTCAGGGTCTCCTAAACTATAGATAAAAGATGCCTGTTGTTTTAGGCTAGAAAGAATCTCAAGCAAGAGATTAGTAATCTATCAAAAATATTATTGCTCTTTACTCTTTTATTGGTAACTATTTTTATGAAATAAAATCATCTCTTATTAAATATCCAACTTCAGTATAATTATAATAGAAGGATAGACATTTTTAATATTTTGATTTGAATATGTCGGAGTCAGGAGACTCGCGACCTACGGTAGAATATTAACTCTTATAATTAACTATATTTTCCATACTTAAAGCTCCATCAAAAAGAGTTTGCTCATTAAAAGCTTTTGAGATAAATTGAAGTCCTATTGGCATATTATTACTATCTTTTCCAACAGGTACAGATATAGCAGGTAATCCAGCAAGATTTACAGATATTGTATACATATCACTTTTATACATCTCTAATGGGTCGTGCATTGAGCCAATTTTGGGAGCAGTACTTGGAGTAACAGGTGACAAAATCAAATCAGCATCTTCAAAAATAGTGTTAAATTCATCTTGAATTAGGTGTCTTACTTTTTGAGCTTTAAGATAATATGCATCATAATATCCAGAAGATAAAACAAAGTTTCCAAGTAAAATCCTTCTTTTTACCTCATCTCCAAAACCTTCGCTTCTACTCTTTAAAAATGTATCTGATAAATTTGTACCATCTTCGCGAGAACCATATCTAATACCATCATATCTTGCAAGGTTTGTTGTTGCTTCTGCTGTACAGATTATATAATATGTAGCAATATCGTATTTTGTATTTTGCATATTTTTATGAACTATTGTATGTCCAGCATCTTCAAGTTTTTTTATAGTTTTAGCAAACTCTTCTTGAATCTCTTTATCTGCTTCACTAATATAATTATCAATTACTGCAATTGTTAATTTACGATTTGGATTAAGATTTGGATATATTTTATCATCATTTTTATTTGCACTTGTAGAATCTTTTTCATCATAACCAGAAATTGCATCATATAATATTGCACAATCTTCTACATTTTGAGTAATTGGACCAATTTGATCAAGGCTAGAAGCAAAAGCAGATAAACCATAACGGCTAACTCTTCCATAAGTTGGCTTCATCCCAACACATCCACAATATGAAGCAGGTTGTCTAATTGATCCACCAGTATCACTTCCTAAAGCTGCTATAGCAATTCCACCAGCAACAGCAGCAGCCGAACCACCTGAACTTCCACCTGGAACATGATTTTTATTATGAGGATTTAGAGTTTTTCCATAATAGCTACTCTCTGTAGTTGAACCCATTGCAAACTCATCCATATTTGCTCTACCAAATGCACTAAAACCATTTGATTTAAGATTTTTAATCACAGTTGCCTCATAAGGGGCAATGTAGCCTTGAAGTATTTTGGAAGCACAAGTAACAAACCAACCTTTAACTTGAATATTATCTTTAATTAAAATTGGGATACCATCGCCTGAACTATTGGAATCAATATAAGCATTAAGACCACTCTCTTCTGCTTTCTCTTGCATCTGTTTTTTTAACTCTTCTAACTCTTCACTATTTTTAGTTAACGCCTCTTTTAAAGTAATCATACATTCTATCCTTTTTATTAAGCGAATTATACAAAAGTCTAATTAATAAGGTGTTTAATTATGATAAATCGTCTCGTTTCCAACGACTAGAATCAAGAAATGTATCATCATGAATATGCTTAAAAGAGGCTCTTAACATCTTAAATAAGTCTTTGTGTTCTATCTGCATACCTTCAAGCCATTTTTTAATATTTGCACGAGCATAAGGCATTTTTACATTTTTAAGCATAGCAGGACAGGTCTCATCTCCAATAGTGTCAACTTTATTCTCATCTGCAAATGCTCTTAGTTGAAGCTCTCTAGCTTGAATAAGTGGACGAATCAGATGAAATCCCCTTTGAGTTTTATATATTGGAGCCATAGACCTCATTGAGCCATTATAGAACATATTCATAAAAAAACTCTCAACAGCATCATCAAAATGATGACCAAGTGCCACTTTATTAAAGTTTCCTTCCTCCGCAAATGTATATAATGCACCTCTTCTCATACGTGAAAAATAGCTACAAAATGATGAGTTTTCTCTGATTGTATCATTTGAAATTTCATAAATATTTGTATTATATATGGTGTGTTTAATTTTGTATTTTTCACAATGTTCACTTAGATGCTTGTAGTTTTCATCTGGCATTCCATAATTTATTGTACATGCCTCAAATTCAAAATTAAATGGGGCATGTCTTTGTATATGCTTTAAAATATGAATCAAAGCAAGAGAATCTTTGCCTCCACTAAGTCCCACAAGAACTTTATCGCCTTGTGAGATTAGCTTAAACTCTGCATTTGTCTTACCTGCAACTCTTAGTAGTTTTTTGCTAATATTAAGAGAATTTTCTCTATAACTTCTATCTCTACTCAATTTATTACTATACTACTTCTACAGATACTGGGTCAGATTCCCATACACCATGCTTAGTACAGTAACTTTGAGCTACTAATTTCATTTTTTTACCTGTTGCTAATACATTAAATGTAACAGTTGCATGACCTTTATGATCATCTCCACCTAGCATACCAGACATAAAATCAGCTTTTGCTAATAGTGTTTCACCACTAAATAATGAAATTCCAGCAATATAATGATCAAAGTTATCTGGATGAGTATATTCGTTACCCATTTTTACAGTTACCTCAAAAGTTTCACCAGCAGTTGTACTCTCTACTGTATGAATAAATGGTGAATGTCTATCTATATAATCTTTTTTTGATTCTCTTTCTACTGAATCTATATCTACATATCTATTAATTTTTGGCATTTTTAATCCTTATAATTTTTTATTTGTAAAGCAATTATAACATATAATTATTACAAAGAGGATAAAAATTATCCTATTTAAAATTTATTATATTTAATTCTACTTTTTTACTCAATCTTAGATTCCCAGTCAAGCTGAGAATGACACGATTCCTTCATTCCGAACTTGATTGAGAATAAGACGATTCCGTCATTCTGAACTTGATTCAGAATCTAAGTTTTCTAAAAGTCTAATTTGACTCTTTTAAAATATTTTTAAAATCCTCCAAAAATAGAACCAATCTATCACTTGAAACACCAGCATAATCTTTATCTATAATAAATATATTTTTATTTTTAGACGCAGGAAGTGGAATATTTTGCCAAGGTGTTAAGATATCATCTTTTGTCATTGAATTTTGATACAGATAAGGAGCTAAGATAATAACAATATCTGCTTTTGTGGCTAATATATTTTCTAAATTTAATATTGGCTGACCAACTCTTGAAGATTTAAAAGCATTTTGATTTCCACTTTGTTTAATAATATCATCAAGATAAAGATTATTGCCCACCACAAATACACCTTTTAAAATAGTAGTATATTCACCTATTACTATTAATATCTTTTTATTTTGTATAATATTTTGAGTCTCTTTTAGTTTTTTATTGATACTATTTATAATTGAGTTAGCTTTTATATTATTATTAAGTAAGTCTCCTATGGTTAGAATAGTGTCTTTTATATCTCGTAACCTATTTATTCTAATAATTTTACTTTTTATATTAAATCTTTCTAATCTTGTTGCTAACTTTTGATTATTTTTTTGCATTATAACCAAAGATGGTTTTGCCTTTAAAATTCTCTCCATTGATACACTAAAATAACCACCCACTTTATATTTATTTTTTGAAGCTAAAGGATAATTGCAATATTCAGTATTAGCTACAATCATATCACCTCTATCAAGAGCATATATAATCTCATTTATAGCAGGGGAAAGTGCCACAATTCTTTGATTTGCTTCTATATAGATAGTAAGTATTATGGTAAGTATTATAGATTTATTTTTGATTAACATATAAGAATTCTACAATAAATTAACTTTTATATAAATTTATATAATTTGACGATAAACAGATATTTAGCTAAAATAGTATATAAAGTATAAAAATCAAAAAAGAGTATATATGAAAATTAAAGATTTCTCAATAATAGAGTTAGAGCAAAAAGCAAAAGATATAAGAGGTAAGATATTAGATACTGTTAGTAAAAATGGAGGTCACCTTAGTTCAACTTTGGGTGCTACTGATTTGATTATCGCGATGCATTATGTTTTTGATGCGTCAAAAGATCCATTTATATTTGATGTTAGCCATCAAGCTTATGCACATAAACTACTTACTGATAGATGGGATAATTTTGATACTTTAAGAAAATTTAATGGTATTAGTGGATACACAAAACCAAAAGAATCAAATAGTGATTATTATGTATCAGGGCATAGTTCAACATCTATATCTTTGGCAGTTGGAGCCGCAAAAGCAATAAAATTAAAAGGTGAGAATAGAGTGCCTATCGCTTTTATTGGTGATGGAAGTATGAGTGCAGGGATGGTATATGAAGCACTTAATGAACTTGGAGATAAAAAATATCCAGTGGTTATAATATTAAATGATAATGAGATGAGTATTGCAAAACCAATAGGAGCTATAAGTAAATATCTTTCTCAAAGTATGGCGAGTCCATTTTATCAAAAATTTAAAAAAGGTACAGAGAAGCTTTTAGAACATCTGCCTGAAAGTGCTTCTTATTTAGCAAAAAGATTTGAAGAATCCATAAAATTAATAACCCCTGGGATTTTATTTGAAGAGCTTGGAGTTGAGTATATTGGTCCTGTTGATGGTCATAATATTGAATCTTTAATTAAGACGATGGAAATAGCAAGAAATATGGGAAAACCTGTGATTATTCATGCTCAAACTATCAAAGGTAAGGGTTATGAAATAGCTGAGGGGACAAAAGAACATTGGCATGGAGTGGGTGCTTTTAACCTAAAAAATGGCAAGAGTTCCAAAAAAAGTTCAAAAGCATCGGCAACTGCGATTTTTGGAGAAAAACTGAAAGATTTAGCATCAAAAGATAAAAAAATAGTTGGAGTAACGGCAGCAATGCCAACAGGAACAGGCTTAAATATAGCAATGGAAGCTTACCCTGATAGATTTTGGGATGTGGCAATTGCAGAACAACACGCTGTTACATCTATGGGACCATTGGCAAAAGAGGGATTTAAACCATTTTGTACAATATACTCTACATTTCTTCAAAGAGGATATGACCAAGTTATTCATGATATTGCACTTATGGATTTGGGTGTTGTTTTTGCAATTGATAGAGCTGGTATTGTTGGAGAAGATGGGGAGACTCATCAAGGTGTATTTGACATATCATTTTTAAGAGCAATTCCAAATATGACACTTTTTGCACCATCAACAGATACTACTCTTAGACTATCTATGGATTTTGCTTCAAATTTTAATAAACCATCTGCATTAAGATACCCACGAGGCTCTTTTATTGCAAAAGATAATTGCAATGCAAAAAAGTTTGAACTAGGAAAATCTGATATTATCCAAAATGGTCAAGATATAGCCTTTATTGGATATGGAAATGGTGTAGGAAGAGCTATACAAACAGCTAATTTATTACCTGATTTAAATCCAACAATTATAGATTTAAGATTTGTAAAACCTCTTGATGTTAATCTATTAAAAGAAGTTTCTAAAACACATAAAAAATGGTTTATATTCAGTGATAGTGTAGCAATAGGTGGAGTTGGTTCTGCACTTTTAGAGATGGTGTCTAAAGAAAAAATTAAAAATATTGAGATAACAACATTTGAATATGATGATGAGTTTATTACTCATGGAAATACAACTTTAGTTGAAGAATCTATTGGAATCTTACCATCACAATTAGCTATTAAAATAATAGAAAATTTAGAAAATTAAGATATTATGACAGAATTTAATAAATTAGAACAATTTATAATAGATATGGGTACTAGATTTGAGATTTCAAATAAACTTATGGATATTGAGTGTAATGAGTTTACAAAAAGTAAATATATTTATCATTTGGGGTATTGAAGATTTGAAATAGAATAAAAGCTAGAAACTTTAGCTACAGATTTTGGTGAGGCTGAAGTTATCACTTCCTATGACTTAAGGATTTTATGCTTTTGGACATGGTGCTTTAGCTCCGTATATTAGGGAGAGGCTAAAGCCATCTCGTCCGAAAAAAAGCTTATTTCATTGGCATTGGAGTGAAGCCATCACTTTCTATGAGTTTAAAAAAAAATCTAATAATAAAACTGACATTCATCACCCCTATAAACTTAAAGTAATATAATAAGAAATAAATATATATATTAGGAATATACCATCTGTTTTACAAAAATAAATAAAATAAAAACAAAAAAATTAGGGCATTTAGGCT
>Ga0256842_1000702_pt1 | contig 29075 bp, 33 predicted proteins | sample 4559240metaG_FD_185973 | JGI IMG/M metagenome (GOLD analysis project Ga0256842, IMG submission 185973) | Hydrothermal vent microbial communities from Guaymas Basin, Mexico - 4559-240 | ecosystem: Environmental > Aquatic > Marine > Hydrothermal vents | place: Mexico: Guaymas Basin | collected... | reverse complement strand
TAGGAAGTGCTGCAAACTATTATGGTAATAGATATATTGTTTTTGATAAAGAGATTTCCTTTATTCGTACCTCTTTTGGATATGGAGTTTCGACAGTAGATAATGATGCTAATAAAAGAATGGATGGTTTTTTTGGTGGAGTTGAGCTAAAAACATTTGATTGGTTATACTTATTAGCAGAAAATGATTCAAAAGAGAATTTTATGGCACTAAGAGTAGAGATGCCAAAAACTTGGAACTCAAACTTTAAACTTAATACTCTTATAACAACAAATATCACTCAAAATTATAAAACTAGTATGAGTATAAATTTAACTTTTCCTCTTTATGAAAATAGTAAATCTTATAGTGCAAATAGTGTTAATAAATATAAACAAGATGTTTATCAGCTGCAGCAAGTTAAAAAGAGTTCATATCTAAATGAAGAAGTAAAAATAGATAATATACTAAGTCAAAATATAACAATCAAAGAGATAGCAAAAGAAATTGAAAAATTAGGGATAGAAAATATTACTATCGCAACTAAAAATGATACTATTTATATAGCTTATGAAAATAGTGTATTTTTATATAATGATTTGGATGCAATGGGTATAGTTATAGGTTTACTTACTCAAACAAAATATTCAAAATTTATCTTAGAACAGAAAAAAAGTAAAGTTGTTGTAATTACTCTCTCTGGAGATATAGATAAAGCTAAAAAGTTTTATGAAAACCCTAATGCTATAACAAAAGAACTATTTGCAAATTCCCTTCAAAAAATATCACCTTTTAATAGAAAAGATTTTTATATTAATGTAGTAAATATGAATAACTCTTTTCTAAAAACAAAAATAGAACTTTCTCCAAAACTGACAACATTTATTGGTAATGAGTTTGGAGCGTTTAATTATAAATTGTGGTTAAGAACTCAAGTGATTATAAATCTGTATGATGGTATCGATTTTAGTGCTGTTGGAGATATTCATATTCATGATTCTGAAATTGATGATCATCAATATGATGAGTTTATGAAACTATATGAAAATGGTTCCTATATAGAGAGCTTAATGCTTCATGGTAGTAAGAATATATTTACTGGTATAAATACTCTAAGTATAGGTACATTTGCAGAAAATTATGCTGGTGTAATCAATCAATATATTAATAACATAGGAAATCATACATTTAAAATAAAAATTGGCTACTTTGAACAGTTTCAAGATGGGGATGCACATAAAGAATTTTGGCTTGGAAAGTTTGATAGTAGAGAATTGTATTTAATGAAGTATAGTTATTTATTAAGCAGTTATAATATTATTGGTGAAATTAATTTTGGTAAATATTGGAATCAAGATAAAGGTTTTGATATAAAAATAAAAAGATATTTTGGAGATGTAGCTGTTTATCTTGGCTATCAAGAGAGTAAATCAAAGAATAACTTTTTCTCTGAAGAGCTTGATAGATATGCAGGACTAGGGATTGAAATTCCATTAACACTCAAACATACACCAACTTATAAATATGCTCAGATAAAAGGAACTAATCATTTTAATTATTTTCTTAAAAGCACTATATTAAGAGATGACGGAACTAACAATCTAGTTCCTAGTAGTAATTATGATCCATATATAAGTATCTCTTCTGAAGAATATTTTTATAATCGAAATCGATTACAGTTAGAGTATATTAAACAAAATCTATATCGACTCGTTGATATAGAAAAAAAGATAGAGAAATAGGATTAAAAATGCAATATAGTAAAAATTTTTATCAAATCAGATCAAATGAAATTATTTTTGAAGCTATTAAAGAGGAATCTAAAACTATAGGGTATTATAATTTACCACTGCAAGATACAACAGAGATAAAAGAGTATGCAGCAAGTATAGTTAAAAAAGATATTGCTATTATCGGTATAGGTGGAAGTACCTTAGGTACTATTGCCATTTATGATTTTTTGAAAAAATCAAATGAATACACAAAAACTCTTCACTTTTTTGAATCAACAGATCCTATTGATATAAAATCAAAATTAGCAAAATTAGATTTAGAAGATACACATTTTATAGTAATTAGTAAATCAGGTACTACGATAGAAACTATAAGTATTTTTAAATATTTAAGTTCATTGATAACTATAGATAAATCAAACTGTACCGTAATAAGTGAACATGATAGTAAACTTACAGATTATGCGGATAAACAGAGTATAAAAACATTTACGATACCTAAAAATGTAGGTGGAAGATTTTCGGTATTTTCTACTGTTGGATTAGTTCCACTATCTATAATTGGAGTGGATATAGACATCCTTTTATCTGGAGCAAGAGAGGTAAAAGATAGTTTTTTTGATAAGGGTGAAGAGTATGAAATCATTATCAAAAAAGCAAGATTTTTAGTAGAAAATAAAAATAGATTTAATATAAATATACTTTTTTCCTACTCTTCTGCATTGGAGGGTTTTAATAAATGGTATATACAGCTTTGGGGAGAGAGTTTAGGAAAGCGAAATATTAATAACACAAAACAATCTCATACTCCAATAGGTCTGATAGGACCAGTAGACCAACATAGCTTTTTACAACTTATAGTAGAGGGTAAAAGAGATAAAACAGTAACATTTATAAAAATAAATAATTTTGATGATGATACGATTATACCTTCAAATACACTTGATGGATTTGATGACTTAGAGTATATAAATAATCTTTCTTTTTCAAAACTTATAGAAGCTCAAGCAAATGCTACAATACAAGCGATACAAGATCTTAAAGATGTGCCGTGTGATGTTATAACTATAGAAAAAGTAAATGAATATAATATAGCAAAACTTATGTATAATTATCAACTTCTTACCTCTTGTATAGGGAAATTTGTACAGATAAATACTTATGATCAACCTGGTGTTGAAAGTGGTAAAATTATATTGAAAAATAAACTGAAAAAAGGTGTTAAATAGATGAAAATAGCGATAGCAGGAACAGGATATGTAGGTATATCAAACGGTATTCTTTTGGCGCAACATAATGAAGTAGTAGCATTAGATATAGTTGCTGAAAAAGTTACAATGTTAAATAATAAAATTTCTCCAATTGAAGATAAAGAGATAAGTGAATATCTACAAACAAAAGAGCTAAATTTTAGAGCTACTCTTGATAAAGAGGAAGCCTATCAAGATGCCGATTATATAATCATTTCAACACCTACAGATTATGATCCAGAAACAAATTACTTTAATACAAAACTTGTAGAGATAGTTATTAAGGATGTGTTAGAGATAAATCCAAAGGCTACAATGGTTATAAAATCAACGGTACCTGTTGGCTATACAAAATCTATAAATGAAAAATTTAATACTACAAATATCATCTTTTCACCAGAATTTCTAAGAGAGGGATCTGCTCTCTATGATAATCTTCATCCAAGTAGAATTATAGTTGGAGAAAAAAGTGAAAGAGCAAAAATATTTGCAGAACTTTTAGCAGAGGGGGCTATAAAAGAAGATATAGATATTTTACTTACAGAGTCTACAGAAGCAGAAGCGGTAAAACTATTTTCAAATACCTATCTTGCTCTAAGAGTATCCTATTTTAATGAACTAGATTCTTATGCTGAATCTCATGGACTTAATTCAAGAGATATTATAGAGGGTGTTGGTTTAGATCCAAGAATAGGAACACACTATAATAACCCCAGTTTTGGATATGGTGGATACTGCTTACCAAAAGATACTAAACAGCTACGTGCAAACTATAAAGATGTACCAAATAATATTATAGGTGCAATAGTTGAGTCAAATAGCACTCGAAAAGACTTTATAGCCGACTCTATTATAGCTAGAAATCCTAAAGTAGTTGGAATATATAGACTGACTATGAAAAGTGGTTCAGATAACTTTAGAAGTAGTGCTATACAAGGAATTATGAAACGTATTAAAGCTAAAGGGATAGAGGTTGTTATCTATGAACCAGTTATGAAAGAAGACGAATTTTTTCACTCAAAAGTTATTAAAAATTTAGAAGAGTTTAAAGATATAAGCGATGTTATTATTGCTAATAGATTTGAAGATATTTTAGAAGATGTGAAAGATAAAGTATATACTCGTGATATATTTAATAGTGATAGTTAAGATTTTACAAAGTGATTTTAAAATGGAATATGTTTAGATGATAAAAAAGATTATACTTAAAAACTTTAAAGCTTATCAAAACTTAGAGTTATCGTTTGATAGTAATCTTTCTGTTCTTACAGGAAAAAACAATAGTGGTAAAACATCTATTTTAGAAGCTTTTTTAATATTTCAAGAGAGCTTTAATTATACATTACATAAGATAGAAAGAAAAACATCAAAATATGTTACTAAAAATATTTTAAATATAGGTGAGTATTCTTTTCAAGATAGTTATATCATCTCTTTTAATTCTGTTAGAAGCACCGACTATTATGAACTTTTTTATCTTAATAATGAAAAATTTAATATAGAAGTAATATTCGATGATATCTCTATAGGGTTTGAAGTCTTAAAAGCAAGAGGTGGTAATGCTTACCAAATAAAGCCAATAATAAGTGATGATAATTTAATTAGATTAAATAGAAATTTTGATATTACAAACTTTTTATATGCAACAAAAAGTTCATCCATATATGCAATAAATCAATACGAACCTTTTTATACTTTAAAAATGATAGAGAAGTTATCTTCAGAAGGGAATAAACAATCGATATTTAGAAATAAATTACTTAAATTAAAAGATAAATTACTTTTAGATAAACTTCAAACATATATTGAGACAATTTTTGGTTATGAGCAGTTTAGATTGACTATTGAATTTAATCCAAATGAAGATTTATATATTAATACTTTTTTTGCATTAAAAGATAATCAAAAACAAGATATAGCACTTTTAGGAAGTGGTACATTACAGATAATAGAAGTTTTGATAAATTTACTGTTAGTTGGTAGTTATGAAAATAAAATCATTTTACTAGATGAACCTGATTCTCATTTACATAGAGACATACAAAAGATACTAATTGAGAGACTAAGGGATTATTCTAATAATGGTTTACAAATTATATTGACAACACATAATGAGCAGATCATATCATTGGCTAATCTTGAAGAGATTATACATCTGTATTTAAATAAAGATAAAGAGATAAATATTATAGAACCTATTAGTAATCAGCTACTTAAAGGTCGGCAATTTGGATTTATAAATGAAAAAAAAGATATATATAAAAATTTAGGTATTTCAGATAAATCTATGATGTTTATAGAAGCTATAGAATCAGATAAAATAGTTTTAATAGAGGGTAAAGATAAGCGATATATTGAAGCTTTAGAAAAGAAACGAAGAGAACTATTTTTGACAAATAAATTAAATAAGAAAGTTATCTTTTGGTCTTTTAATGGTGTATCAAATATAGAGGTTAAAATAGATAGAATAAAAACTATTTTTGAATTAGTGAAGAACAAAACAAATCTTTGGTCAAAGAGTATATTGTTGATAGATAAAGACTATCGAACAGATACCGAACTTCCAAAGTTTGATAAAATACAAACTTATTCATGGAGCGGATATACACTAGAATCTATTTTTATAGAACAGATAGAGCCTTTTAAAAGTTATTTATATAAATTATTAGAATTAGATAATATTGTAAAATTTAATGATATATTTAATAATGAAATTTTAAACTATTCTGATATTGATAGATACAAAAGTAAAATATCAAAACAACGAGACCAATACAATTTAAAAAATAGTATTGATTATTTAAGTACACTGGAAAATCAAACAAATAAGCTACATCTACTTATAGGAAAGTCTGAAATAGAAGAGATGATAATCTCTATATATAATCAGTATGATAAAACTTATGATATTGATTTAGAAACTTTTTTACTAGGGTTTATTGAGAGTTTAGATGTGAATAGTTGGAATTCCAACTGGAATAGTGTTTTACAAGATATATATGGAGAGTGAGATAAATACAATCAAATGAAAAACTCATAAAAGCAAGTGAAATTATGAGTGAATCAAAAATAAACTCTTTAGTTGTTATACTGTAAGGGTTAGTAGCTAAATTGATAGAATAAAGTAAAAAAGAAGAACAAGATGTATAAAAATAAATTTATTGAGTTTGAAAATATTGAAAATTTAGCAGGAAAAGCATGGGAGCATGCAGTAGCAATAGATACTCTAAAACAAACAAATATTAAAGATTGTTCTATAGAGTGTTTTCACTATCAACAGATGTTGGAACTTTTTATAAAGCACCTTCTTGAAACAAAAAGTAAATTTGGTTCATATAGTAAATCACATAAGTTAAATAAACTATTAGAAGAGTTACTCTATTTAACTGATTTTAAAATAGATGAAACAAAATATTTTGAAGCATTACAAACTATTACAATTTGTGCAGAACAGTATAGCTATAATTTTATGATAGATTGTTTAGGATATAAACATGCAGTAGGAATCGTAGATAATCTAGTGACTGAATTATTAAAATTTAATAATAAATAGTCAAAAATTTTATGTTTGTATTGACTGAGAATGAAGTAGACTTCATGGTATCGCAAAATGCGATACCTTCAAAACAGCATTTAGGAGGAAGTTTACCCCCTAGTTTTTACAGAGCAAGGTGTATCTTTCAAAGATTAGATACCTTAGAAATTAAGCAAATTCAAAATCAACTCAAATCAGATGAAAAATTCAATACAATCTTTAGTGCCATAGAAGAAACAAGAACACCGAAAAAACAAAACATATTCTACGATGGACAGATATTTGACGCATACCTTTTCGTAAGTAATATTATAAAGAGTGCAAAAATATACAAAAACTATATCTAAACAACTAAAACTTGATGTAGAAAGGTATAATACTCAATACCAAACATTAGAGGTAATAAAATTTAGTTTATCTCATGATAGATTTCTCATAATAGATGAAAAAGAGGTTTATCATTTTGGAGCAAGTTTAAAAGATCTTGGTAAAAAATGGTTTGCAGTCAGTAAAATGGATATAAACTCTTTAGATATTATAAATAAATTGGAGAAAGTATGAAAATTTTAGTAACAGGAACAGCAGGTTTCATAGGCTACCACTTGTGCGCAAAACTATTAGAGCGTGGTGATACAGTAATAGGCTTAGACAACATAAACGACTATTACGACATAAACCTAAAACACGCAAGATTAGCAGAATTAGGAATAACACCAAAGGGAACCGCGAATTCATTCGTGGCTAAAACCCTAATACAATCAACAAAATATAAAAACCACAGCTTCATAAAAGCAGACCTAGAAGACGCCGACACAATGAACAATCTCTTCGAAACAGAGAAATTCGATGCAGTATGTAATCTAGCTGCACAAGCAGGAGTACGATACTCTATTGAAAATCCTCATGCGTATATACAAAGTAATGTAGTAGGCTTTATGAATATCCTAGAAGCGTGTAGAAACTATGGTGTAAAAAACCTCTCTTATGCAAGTAGTAGTTCAGTATATGGACTCAACAAGTCTCAGCCATTTAAAACTACGGATATGACAGATACACCTATAAGTCTCTATGCAGCCACTAAAAAGTCAAATGAACTGATGGCTCATACTTATAGCCATCTTTATAATATCCAAACTACGGGATTAAGATTTTTCACAGTTTATGGACCATGGGGAAGACCAGATATGGCACCTATGCTTTTTACAGATGCTATAACGAATGATAGAGCTATAAAAGTTTTTAACAATGGTGAGATGAGTAGAGATTTTACTTATATAGATGATATAATAGAGGGAATTATAAAGGTTATAGACAATCCAAGTGATTTTAATGTTTATAATATTGGGAATAATGCACCACTAAGTTTAATGGAGTTTATAGAAACACTTGAAAATGCCTTAGGTAAAAAAGCAGAAAAGAACTTTATGCCTATGCAAGATGGTGATGTTGTGAGTACTTATGCAGATGTGAGTGGGCTTATAGATGATTTTGGGTATAAGCCTGATACTAAGTTGAGTGATGGGATTTTTGAGTTTGTGAAGTGGTATAGAAAATTTTATGGAGAAAGTAAATAGATGAAATATAATGAAGTAAAAGAAAAATTAAAAAGTAATCCAAAAATATGGTTAGTAACAGGTGTAGCAGGTTTTATAGGTTCAAATCTAGCAGAAGCTCTTTTAAAATTAAATCAAAAAGTGATTTCATTAGATAACTTTGCTACTGGACACAGATATAACTTAGAACACATTAAAAACTCTGTAACACATGAGCAATGGAAAAACTTCACTTTTGTTGAAGGTGATATAACAAACTATGAGACTTGTATATCTATTACAAAAGATGTAGATATAGTTCTTCATCAAGCAGCATTAGGTTCTGTTCCTCGTTCAATAGATAATCCAGTAATATCAAATAATGCAAATGTAACTGGCTTTTTAAATATGATGACTGCTTCAAAAGATAATGGTGTTAAGCGATTTGTATATGCTTCATCATCTTCTGTTTATGGAGATTCACAAGAACTACCAAAAGTTGAAAGTAGAACAGGAAATATTTTATCGCCTTATGCTGTTACGAAAGCAGTAAATGAACTTTATATGGGTGTATTTCATAAGTGCTATGGTTTTGAGTCAATAGGACTAAGATACTTCAATGTATTTGGTAAACGCCAAGACCCAAATGGAGCTTATGCCGCAGTTATGCCAAAGTGGATAGGACAACTTCTAAATGGTGAAGATTTATATATTAATGGTGATGGCGAAACAAGTAGAGATTTTACATACATAGATAACGTAGTCCAAGCTAACATAATGGCAGGTGTTACTACAAATACAGAAGCATTCGGAAAAGCATATAATACTGCTGCAGGTGGAAGAGAAACTTTAAATAATCTCTATGATGCAATAGTAACAGGATTAAAAGAGAATCTTCCAGATTTAGAGATAAAAAAACCAATATATAGAGAGTTTAGAGCTGGAGACATTAGACACTCAAATGCAAATATAGATAGTGCTAAAGAGTTCCTTGGTTATGAACCAACTCATACACTAGAACAGGGTTTAAAAGAATCCATAGCATGGTATATAAATGATATCAAAGGAAATAAATAATGCAAAACAGTAAAATAGCAATAATAGGCTTAGGTTATGTTGGACTACCACTAGCTCATGCATTTAGCAGTAAGTATAAAGTAGTAGGTTTTGATATAGCCCAATGGCGAATAGATGAACTTATGAGTGGACACGATAGAACACTAGAACTAAGTGAAATACAAGTAAAAGAAGCACTATCTAATGATATGATTTTTACAAGAGAGTTACAAGAGATAGCTGATTGTAATATTTATATAGTAACAGTACCAACGCCAATTGACAAACATAAAAAACCAGACCTAACACCCCTCATAAAAGCAAGTGAATCTATAGGTAAAGTACTTAAAAAAGATGACATAGTAATATATGAGTCAACTGTATATCCAGGTGCTACAGAAGAGGTTTGTGTACCAATACTTGAAAAAATAAGTGCTATGACTTTTAATAAAGATTTCTTTTGTGGCTATTCTCCTGAAAGAATCAATCCCGGAGATAAAGAGCATACTGTAACTAAAATACTAAAAGTAACAGCAGGTTCAACTCCTGAAATAGGAAAAAAAGTAGATGCACTCTATGCAAGTATAATTACCGCTGGAACACATTTAGCACCTACTATAAAAGTGGCAGAAGCTGCAAAGGTTATAGAGAACTCTCAAAGAGATATAAACATAGCATTTGTAAATGAACTTAGCATGATATTTAACCGTTTAAACATAGATACAAATGCAGTCTTAGAAGCCGCTGGGACTAAATGGAACTTTTTAAAATTTAAGCCAGGTTTAGTAGGTGGTCATTGTATAGGTGTAGATCCATATTATCTAACACATAAAGCACAAGAAGTAGGCTATAACCCAGAGATAATCTTAGCAGGACGTAGACTTAATGATAATATGGGAATATATGTAGCAAGTCAAGTTATAAAACTTATGATAAAAAAAGGTCATAAAATAGAAGGTGCTAAAATCTTAATAATGGGAATAACTTTTAAAGAGAACTGTCCAGATATAAGAAACTCAAGAGTTATTGATGTGATAAGAGAACTTCAAGAGTATGGTTGTGAGATAACAGTTACAGACTACTGGGCAGATAAAGAAGAGGTAAAAAGAGAGTATAATCTTGACTTAATTAAAGATGCAAATGCAGATGAATATGAAGCAGTTGTTTTGGCTGTGGCTCATGATGAGTACAAAAGTAAAAAAATAGGTAATGAGAAACAAGTAATTTTTGATATAAAATCTATTTTAGATACTAGCGATGGAAGACTCTAAAAATGAAAGGTATCATCCTAGCTGGAGGAAGTGGAACAAGACTTTATCCTGTAACCAAATCGATAAGTAAGCAACTATTGCCTATATATGATAAACCTATGGTTTACTATCCACTTTCCGTTTTAATGCTTGCAGGAATAAAAGAGGTACTCATCATATCAACACCTCAAGATTTACCAAAGTTTAAAGAGCTTTTAGGTAATGGTAGTGATTGGGGCATATCTCTGCAGTACAAGGTCCAACCATCTCCAGATGGTCTTGCACAAGCCTTTATCCTTGGTGAAGAGTTTATCGGTGTTAATAGTGTTGCTTTAGTCTTAGGTGACAATATTTTTTATGGTCAAGGCTTTACTCCTTTACTTAAAAAAGCTTCTGAAATTAAAAGTGGTGCAGTAGTCTTTGGCTACCAAGTAAAAGATCCTGAAAGATTTGGTGTAGTTGCATTTGATGAAAATAAAAAAGCTATAAGCATAGAAGAAAAACCAACTAAACCTAAGTCAAACTTCGCAGTTACTGGACTCTATTTTTACGATAATGAAGTAATAGAAATAGCAAAAAATGTAAAACCATCTGCTAGAGGAGAGTTAGAGATAACTTCCATAAATGAAGAGTATCTAAAACACGATAAACTACAAGTAGAACTCCTCGGTCGTGGCTTTGCATGGTTAGATACTGGAACTCATAACAGCTTACTAGAAGCAAGTCTCTTTGTCCAAACTATAGAGCATAGACAAGGGTATAAAATAGCTTGTCTTGAAGAGATAGCATATAATAATGGCTGGATAAGTAAAGAAAAAGTTTTAGAAATTGCACAACCACTAAGTAAAAATGGTTACGGACAGTATTTAAAGGATTTAGTAAAAGATGACTAATATACTTTTAACAGGAACAGCAGGCTTCATAGGCTCTAACTTCGTACCATACTTCTTAGAGAAGTACCCAGAGTACAACTTAATAAACTTAGATTTACTTACATATGCAGGTGACTTAGCAAACCTTCAAGAGTGTGAATCAAACCCTAGATATAAATTTATCAAAGGTGATATTTGTAACCGAGACTTAGTAGAGTTTATTTTTACTGAATATGAGATACAAGGTGTTATACATTTTGCAGCAGAGTCTCATGTAGATAATTCAATTAAGAATCCTGGTATATTCATAGAAACTAATGTAAATGGTACTTTTACTCTTTTAGATGTTGCTCAGAAGTATTGGATGAATAAGCCATTTGAGTATAAAAAAGATTATGATAAATGTAGGTTTCACCATATCTCAACAGATGAAGTATATGGAACACTAAATGAAACTGACCTTTTTACAGAAGAGACTCCTTATTCTCCAAACTCTCCATACTCTGCTTCTAAAGCATCAAGTGATATGATAGTTAGAAGTTATCAAGAAACTTATGGATTAAATACAGTTATTACAAACTGCTCAAATAACTATGGACCAAAACAACATGATGAGAAACTAATCCCTACTATCATCAGAAAAGCATTAGCAGGTGAGCCTATTCCTATATATGGTGATGGAAAGAACATAAGAGATTGGTTATATGTACTAGACCATTGTAAAGGTATAGATTTAGTTTATCACACAGGTAAAAGTGGAAATGTATATAATATTGGTGGAAGAAATGAAAGAACAAATCTTCAAATAGTAGATACAATATGTAATATATTAGATAAAAAAGTTCCTAAAGATAAAAGTTATAAAGAGCTTATAACTTTTATAGAAGATAGGGCAGGACATGATAGACGCTATGCTATTGATGCTACAAAGCTTGAAAGTAAACTTAAATGGAAAGCAGATGAAGATTTTGATAGTGGAATTGTTAAAACAATTGAATGGTATTTAGGAAAATATAATGCAAGCTAAATATGAATTAGTAAATTTTAAAACTTTAGGTGATGATAGAGGCTCTCTTATTGCAATAGAAGAGGGATATAATGCCCCTTTTGAGATTAAAAGAGTTTATTATATTTTTGATACTAAAGAAGGTGTTGAAAGAGGTTTTCATGCTCATATAAACCTTAAACAGCTTGCAATAGTTGTAAAAGGCAGTTGTACTTTTATAATTGATAATGGAAAGAGAAGAAAAGAGATAAAATTAAATAATCCAAATCAAGGGCTTTTAATTGAAGGACTTATTTGGCGAGAGATGAAGGATTTTAGTGAGGATTGTGTTTTAGTTATACTTGCTAGTGAGCATTATGATGAAAGTGATTATATAAGAGATTATGATAATTTTTTAGAAGAAGTAAAAAATGATTCATAAGCTATCAGATGTTCAATCGAAAAGTATTGGTAAAGACACAGATATATGGCAGTTTTGTGTGATCTTAAAAGATGCAAAGATTGGAAATAACTGCAATATAAATGCTCAAGTTTTAATAGAAAATGATGTAAAAATTGGAAATAATGTAACTGTAAAAAGTGGCGTTCAAATTTGGAATGGAATTACTTTAGCAGACAATGTATTTATAGGTCCAAATGTAACTTTTACAAATGATTTTTTGCCAAGAAGTAAGCAATATCCAAAAGAGTTTCTAAAAACTATTATTAAAAAAGGAGCTTCAATTGGTGCAAATAGCACAATAGTTGGAGGAGTTACAATAGGAAAATATGCTATGGTAGGTGCAGGAAGTGTTGTTACTAAGAATATATCTAATCAAGAACTTTGGTATGGTAATCCAGCTAAACATAAAGGATATGTTTGTAAATGTGGTAATAAATGTGATGATAGCTTAATATGTAGCAGTTGCTATATGGGGGGGGGTAAATAATTATTTTGCCTTAATGGCAGCATGATTATTTGCATAGCAGGTAAAAATAATATAGCAGTAAATATTTTACTATATTTACTAGATATAGGAATAGATAAAGATAATATTTATATTATTCCAAATAAAACAGATGAAGGTAGTGATAATTGGCAGAGGTCATTATTAAAATTAGCGAAAGGATTAAAAATAAAAGTAGTTACTTTAGAAGAAGTTTATAAGATTGAAAATTTATTATTTTTATCTCTTGAATTTGATAAAATTATTAAACCTAATAAATTTAAAACAGATAAACTTTTTAATATTCATTTTTCGTTATTACCAAGGTATAAAGGTATGTTTACATCTATAATGCCTATATTAAATAATGAAAAATATACTGGTGTAACTTTTCATAAGATTGATAGTGGTATTGATACTGGAGATATTATCACTCAAAAGAAATTTAGAATTAAAAAAAATGATAATTCAAGGGATTTATACTTCAAATATATTAAATATGGAACAAAGCTTGTCAAACAGATGTTACTAAATATATTAGATAAAAAGTTTTTAAAATTAAAAAAACAAAATAACACTTTATCATCATATTTTTCAAAAAGTACACTAGATTTTAGTAATATTCAAATAGATTTAAATCAAACTGCTATTAATATACATAATCAAATAAGAGCTTTTAATTTTAGAGAATATCAAGTTGCTAAAGTCTTTGATAATAGTATCGTAAGTTCAAAAATTTTAAATATGAAATCAAATTTAAAATCAGGTAATATAATTTTTGAAGATGATATTTGCTTTGTTATTAGTAGTGTTGATTATGATTTAGTTTTATATAAAGATAGATTTGATGATTTAGTAGAAGCTTGTAAAAGTGGAGATATTTATACCGTAAATAGATTATTAAATATACCAAAAATTATTAATACTCAAAATCAAAATGGATGGACACCATTAATTGTAGCCATTTACAACAATCAAGTAGAGATAGTTAAAACTTTATTGGTAAATGGTGCTAATATAAATATAACTAATTTTAAAGGAACTACATCACTAATGTATGCAAAAAGTGCCTATGAAATATACAAAGATGATAGGATAATAAGTTTATTGTTGAACTTTGGAATTGATATTTACAAGCAAGATTATATTAATAAAAATGTTTTAGATTATTGCAAAGAAAATAATGAATATGAGGTCTTAGCAAAAATAAACAAGAAAAATATAGGAGATATTTAAATGAATAGTTTTAGAAACTTTTTAACAGAAAATTGGGATAATCAAGATAATAAGAAAAAGAAAAAGCTAGATGCTTTATATGTATCTTGTGATGAAAGATATACAAGTGAAAAAGATAAATTTAAAGAATATGAAGAGAAATATGGTAAAGATAAAGTTGATAAATGTTGTGAAAAGCATAATAATAGAAAACGAGAAGATTTTGAAAAATGTTTAAAAGGAGTTTAGATGTTAGAAATAATAGATAAAGAAAAAATATCAGAAATAGTAAATAGAATAGAAAATGAAAAAGAAGTTTCATTTATTACTAAAGATGATAAAAGTACCTATGAATTTGAAAATAAAATGCCTGAAAAAATTGGTAAAAATCTTGTAGATACAAACTCATTTGATAACGATGTGAAAGATATTAGTAATATTGCTCAAGAATTACTAAAGGGTATATAAATGTATGATGTAAATTGGGACTATATACAAGAAATTATGAAAAGATATGTAACAGTTGCAAATCAAGAATTTGGATTAATTATTACAACAGCAGAACAAGAAGAAGTTACAAATAAAATACTTGAACATTATATAGATCATTGTACTGAGTATAGAGTTTTTGTTAATTCTACTGACCCTTTTAAGTTTACTGCTTGGATGGGACTGTTTTTTTATCATGATATAAAGAAGAAAAGTGCTAAAAGACAACAGTATTTAGTGATTGCAGTTGCTATGATGATAAAATTTTTAAAAGATAATAATAGAAATATAGACATTAAATTTGCACAAAAATTATTAAAAATGACTATTTATGATAAAGACACAAATAAAGATTATTTAGCTATTGGTAAAAATGGTTTATATATGGCATTTAGAAGTGCAAATATGGTAAAAATAGATGAAAATATTTAGAACAGTTAGTCATCCGCAAGGTTGGAGTGGATTAGCTGATTATGAGATAAAAGATAATCAAATATTTAGAACAGTTAGTCATCCGCAAGGATGGAGTGGATTAGCTGATTATGAGATAAAAGATAATCAAATATTTAGAACAGTCAGTCATCCGCAAGGATGGAGTGGATTAGCTGATTATGAGATAAAAGATAATCAAATATTTAGAACAGTCAGTCATCCGCAAGGTTGGAGTGGATTAGCTGATTATGAGATAAGGGATTGATATGATACCATTTTTAGATTTAAAAGGCATAAATGCTCAGTATAGAGAAAAACTCATAGAAGCATGCACAAAAGTAATAGATAGTGGCTGGTATGTTCAAGGAAGTGAGCATAAAGAGTTTGAAAAAGAGTTTGCAGAGTATTGTGGTAGTAAGTATGCTATAGGTGTTGCAAATGGGCTTGATGCACTTATATTGATACTTAGAGCATATAAAGAGTTAGAGTTTATGGAAGATGGGGATGAAGTTATAGTTCCCTCAAATACTTACATCGCATCTATACTTGCAATTTCTGAAAATAACTTAGTTCCATTACTCGTAGAACCACAGATAGATACTTACCTCATAGATCCATCTAAGATAGAAGAAAAGATTACCTCTAAAACAAAAGCTATTATGCCTGTACATCTTTATGGGCAAACTTGTGAGATGGATGAGATAAATACTATTGCTAAAAAATATAACTTAAAAGTGATAGAAGATTCGGCACAGGCTCACGGAGCATACTATAAAGATAAAAGAGCAGGAAATCTTGGAGATGCTAGTGGCTTTAGTTTTTATCCTGGTAAAAATCTTGGGGCTTTAGGTGATGGTGGAGCTGTTACTACAAATGATGAAGAGTTAGCAAACACCATAAAAGCACTAGGAAACTATGGGAGTCATAAAAAATATGAAAATAAGTTTAAGGGTGTAAATAGTCGTCTTGATGAGATGCAAGCAGCAATGCTCAGAGTAAAACTTAGATATTTAGATAAAGAGATAGCAAAAAGAAAAGAGATAGCAAATTATTATTTAATAAATATAAAAAATGAAAATATCATTTTACCAACTATTCAAACTAAGAGTGTTTGGCATCTTTTTGTAATAAGAACCACTAAAAGAGAAGAGTTGCAAAAATATTTACTAGATAATGGTGTGCAGACACTTATTCACTACCCTTTAGCACCTCATAAGCAAGAAGCTTATAAGGAGTGGAATGATGATAGTTATCCTATAAGTGAGCAGATACATGATGAAGTTTTGAGTTTGCCTATAAGTGGTGTTCAAAGTATGGAAGATACTAAAAAAATAGTAAAATTATTAAATACTTTAAAAGGAATTGATTAATGTATGATGTTATTAAAGAGATATTTTCATTATTAAATAAAGAACAAAAAAAACAGTTTTATAAATTACAAATTTTAGTTGTTTTAATGAGTTTAGGAGAACTAATAGGCATTGCTTCAATTGCTCCATTTATGGCATTAGTAGGTAATATCAATATATTAAATGGAGATAATATTATTGCAAAAATATTTTTATATTTTCATTTTATTGATCCGTATAATTTTGTTTTTATTGTTGGTATTTTTGTATTACTTATGTTAGGATTATCTTCTGCTTTGTCTATATATACTACATGGAAATTAATTAAATACTCTAAAACTGTTGGTTCTGAAATATCGCATAGATTATATAGCTATTATATGAAACGAGATCTTTTATTTCATTTGAATAGTAGTAGTGCAAGTTTAACAAAACAGATAACTATAGAATCTGATCGTGTATCTGAAAATATTATAACTCCATTAATGCTGATGAATGCTAAAATCATTTTAGCTAGTTTGTTGTCTATTAGTATTTTTTTATATAATCCATTTGTAGCATTAGTTGGTGTGACAATGTTTTTAATATCATATTTAATAATTTATAAATTAGTTCGTAAAGAATTGTATAGTAATGGGAAAGAACTCTCTTTTACAGTAAATAAAAGATTTCAACTAATGAATGAAGGTTTTGGAGGAATTAGAGATATTATATTATTAGGAAGAGAAAAAAATTATATTGATAAATTTCAGATTACAACAAATTCATATTCTTATGTAAAAGGAAAAAATAATATATTAAGTCAAATACCAAAATATTTTATCGAATTTCTAGCATTTGGTTCTATGATTGGACTTGTGTTATATTTATTATCAACGAATAAAAATAGTTTAGAGTTAATATTGCCAATTTTATCAGTTTATGCATTAGCTGGATTTAAACTTCTTCCTGCACTTCAACAAATATATGTGTCAATTAGTAATATTAAAGGGAATATTGCATCATTTGAATCTATTAGAGATGATTTAGTTATGGAAAGTCAGATGAAGGATTCTTTAAAAGATATAGATATACATACAAAGAAATATTTAAATAATGAATTATTACTAGAAAACATATCTTTTCATTATCCTTTAAAAGAAACACTAGTACTTGACAATCTGAATATGTCTATCAAAGCAAATACAACTATTGGAATAGTTGGTTATTCTGGTTCAGGTAAATCGACTACTATTGATATTATTATGGGATTAATTGAACCTCAAAAAGGAGATGTTAAAATTGATGGAGAAGTTATAACTAAAACGGCATTAAGAGAGTGGCAAAACAATATTGGTTTTGTAGCTCAAAGTATTTTTTTGTCAGAAGGTACAATAGCAGAAAATGTTGCTTTTGGTATTGATAACAATAGTATAGATAGGATTAAGGTTATGGAATCTTTAAAAATGGCACATTTAGAAGAGTTAATACAAGATATGCCTCTTGGCCTAGATACAAAAGTAGGAGAAAGAGGAGTTCAGCTATCTGGTGGGCAACGACAAAGAATAGGAATAGCTAGAGCATTATATGGAGATAAACAAATTTTAATATTTGATGAAGCAACCAGTGCATTGGATGGTATCACTGAAAAAATAATTATGGATGCAATTGACGATTATAGTGGTCAAAAAACTATTATAATGATAGCCCATAGATTAAAGACTATAAGAAAATGTGATTTAATATATTTTATGGAAAACGGAAAGATTGTAGATAGTGGCAAATATGAAGAATTGTTGAAAAAAAATGAAAATTTTAAAAAGATGGATAAACATGCTTAAGAGGGAGATATAAAGATGAATATTAAAATACTAGATTGCACACTAAGAGATGGTGGATATATCAATAATTTGGATTTTAATGATAATAATATATGCTATATATCTAGCTATTTGGTCAAACTATACAACTATAAACATTTATGGTGCCGATATGAGCTTTCATAAAGATATTGATGTTGATCAAGAAAATAATGAGTTAATCATTAGATTTAAACATTTCAATAGTGAAGATACAATAGAAAGATTAATGAAAAATCCAGAAAAGATAATTCCTTCCACAATGTATAGTGAAACAAGAGGAATGAGTATTGTTTTTCATGCACATGAGTTATGTGATATTTATGCTAAGAAACAAAATATAAGAATTGTTAATTGTTCATCTTATTCTATGATTGATGCATATGATAGAAGTAAATAATACTAAAAAAGGATATTCATGAATAAAAACAATCTTATATCTATAATAATGCCAGTTTATAATAGTAGATTTTTTTTAAAAGAATCTATAGATTCTGTACTAAAACAAACATACAAAAATTGGGAACTGATTTGTATTGATGATGGTTCAACCGATGATTCTCTTATAATATTAAAACAATATGCCAAAGAGTATTTTAATATTAATGTTTATACTCAAAATAATAGTGGTCCAGCGCAGGCAAGAAAAATAGGATTTCAAAATAGTAATGGCAATTTTATAACCTTATTAGATTCAGATGATAAAATAAGTCCAGATAATTTAGAAGAAATGCTTAAAGTAGCATTAGATACTCAAGCAGACATTGTTATGCCTATTTTAATTTCAAATTATACTTCTAAAAATGAATTTAATTTTAATAACAAACATAATATTAAAATAAATGAAGAGATAGCACCTAGAGCTGCCTTTTTAAGAACTTTTCCATGGAGTGTTCATGGTTTAAATTTATACAAAAGTAATTATTTAAAGAAATATGCTTTAACAGATATTTCAAATATTAATAATTATAATGCAGACGAATATCTTACTAGAATTTTATTGTTAAATGCTAATAAAATAGTCACAAGTAAAGGTAAATATTATTATAGAGCAAATCCAAGTTCCATAACAAATACCTTTTCAGGTAGAAAATTTGGAGTTTTGTTAACAAATAAACTTTTATATGATTTGGCAGTTCGAAATCATTTCGACATATATCAGCTCTCCATTATATCAGAATTCAATTTAAATACCTTGTTTAGTTTAAAAATACAACTTGTTTGTAATAAGAAAAATCTAGATATGGATAACTTTAATAAATTATATCAAATAGTAGAAAAAGAGAAAAAAGAGAAATATTTTAAGACATTAAAAATTACTAATTTCAAACTACTATTGAAATTTGTCTTTATTTATACGAATAAAGAAATTTCATATTATTTTATTAAAATGTATAAACTTTTAAAAGGAAATTTATGCAAGAACACCCAATAGTAAGCATAGCCATCATAACTTACAATCAAAAAGAATATTTAAGAGAGTGTATAGAGTCTATCTTAGAGCAAGATTATCCAAATATTGAGATAGTTGTTGCAGATGATGCTTCTACAGATGGAACGCAAGAGATGCTACAAGAGTATGATAAAAAGTATCCTAATAAATTTATATTAAAACTATCTGAAAAAAATCAAGGTATTACAAAAAATTCTAACTTAGCTCATTTTGCATGTAATGGAAAGTATATTGCATGGATGGGAGGAGATGATTTGATGTTACCTGGTAAAATAAGAAAACAAGTAGAATATATGGAAAACACTCCAAAGTGTTCTATCTGTTATCATGATTTGGATGTTTTTGATTCTGATAGTGATAAAACTTTATTTTATTTTAATAATGAACAGAAACTTGAAGGTGATGTTAGAGTAGTTATAAAATATGGTACATTTAATGGAGCATGTTCTACAATGGTTAGAAATTCTAATACTCCAAAAAGTGGATTTGATGTAAGAATACCTGTAGCTTCAGATTGGTTGTATTGGGTAGAGACTTTGGTAAATGGTGGAACAATTAACTTTATAAATGAAGTGCTAGGAAGATACAGAAGACATCATAATAATGTTACAAAAAAAGATTCAAAAATATTCATGCAAAATGAGTTAGACCACTTAAATAGTTGTAATATTTTACTTGGAAAATATCCACAATATCAAAATGAAATTTTATATAGATATTCAGAGAATATTAGAGCATTGAGATTGATAAAAGTAAATTATATAGATTATACAATTGCTAGTGCTAAAATAAATTTTAATTTAAAAGCAATTATCTCTTTAATAATTTATTATCTAACATTTGGAAAGGTAAAAAAATAATGTGTGGAATAGCAGGATTTTGTGATTTTAATAAAAAATCAGATAAAAAAACTTTAGAAAAAATGACTGATGTGCTTCATCATAGAGGTCCAGATGATAGTGGATATAGTTTTATAGAAATCAATAATGCAACTGTAGGCTTGGGTCATAGACGACTTTCTATATTAGACCTTTCAAGACACGGTCATCAACCTATGGCTTTTGAAGAGTATGAGATAGTTTACAATGGAGAAGTATATAACTTTAAAGAGATTAGAGTTGAACTTGAAAAAGATGGATATACTTTTGATTCTGATTCTGATACAGAGGTGATACTAAAAGCTTATCATAAATGGGGTATCAAAGCAGTCGATAGATTTAATGGTATGTTCGCTATAAGTATTTATGATAAAAAGTTAAATAAACTCATACTTATACGAGATAGAGCAGGTGTGAAGCCACTTTATTATTATTTTAAAGATAATAATTTTTTATTTTCTAGTGAGTTAAAAAGTTTTCATCAGTATCCAAAGTTTCAAAAAGAGATAAATTATGATGCTTTGGGACAGTTTTTGCAATATGGGTATATTTTAGAGCCATATTCAATTTTTAATCATACTCATAAATTACAAGCAGGACACTATCTTGAATTAGATTTAAAAACACAAGATATAAATATCTATAAGTATTGGGATGTTGTAACTGCTTATGTTAAACCAAAATTAAATTTAGATGAAAATGAAGCTATAGAGGAATTAGATAAATTGTTAACTTCTGCTTTTGAGTATAGAATGGTTTCAGATGTTCCAGTGGGAGTATTTTTAAGTGGAGGATATGATAGTAGTGCAGTTGCTGCAATACTTCAAGCAAATAGAAAAGAAAAAATAAATACTTTTACAATAGGTTTCAAAGAAAAAGGTTTTGATGAAGCTCCATATGCAAAACAAGTTGCAAAGCATTTGGGTACAAACCATACAGAGTACTACTGTACTCAAAAAGATGCTCTTGAAATTATTCCAACTTTAGCAGAGATTTATGATGAGCCATTTGGTGATAGTAGTGCAATTCCTACTATACTTGTAAGTAAATTAGCTAAACAAGATGTAACAGTAAGTTTAAGTGCTGATGCAGGAGATGAAATCTTTGCAGGATATGGTAAATATGATACGACTTTAAAATACTATAACCTTTTTAATAAGTACCCTTTAGTAATGAAAAAAGGATTCGCATCTTTTATGGATACAATAGATCCTAAATTCATACCTTTCAGAAATAAAATTTATAATTTTGATACAAAATATGAAAAAATAAAAGATATTTTAACAGCACAAAATAGTGCTGAAACGATGAAATACACAAGTTCTCTTTTTACAAAAAGTGAGATAAATAAACTTTTAAGTAAAGATGTTAAAGAATTAAAAACAAATTTTGATATAGATATAGAGAATTTAAGTAATTTAGAGCAGATATTGATGGTGGATTATAAAACATATTTGCCAGATGATATACTTACGAAAGTTGATCGTGCTACTATGAGTGTTAGTTTAGAAGGTCGTGAGCCATTGCTTGATTATAGGATTTTAGAGTTTGCGGCAAGATTACCAGATGAGTTTAAATATAGAGATGGAAAAAAAAAATGGATACTCAAGCAAGTAGTTCATAAATACTTACCAAAAGAGATGATGGATAGACCAAAAATGGGCTTTGGAGTTCCTCTGATGGAATGGTTTAGAGATGAACTTAAAGAGATGTTTCTGCATTATTTGGATGAACAGAGATTGCAAAGAGAAGGTATTTTTAATGTGCAAGAAATTATCTCTTTAAGAGATAGTTTTTTAGATGGAACAAATACAAATAGTAGAAAACTTTGGAATATTTTAATGTTTGAAATGTGGTATGAAAAGTGGATGTCATGAGTGCCAAATATATAGTAAGATTTGATGATGCCTGTCCAACCATGGATAAAAACAGATGGCAAAGAGTGGAAAATATTTGTAATAAGTATGGTATAAAACCAATAGTAGCAGTTATACCAAATAATAATGATCCTAAACAAATGAAAGATACTTTTGATGAAAAATTTTGGAATAAAGTAAGAGATTGGCAAGACAAGGGGTGGCATATAGCTTTACATGGATATGACCATGTTTATATTTCTAAAAATTCAGGATTAGTTCCTTTTAATAATAAATCAGAATTTGCGGGACTCTCTTTTGAAGAACAAGCAAATAAAATAAAGAATGGATGGAAAATATTTCAAGATAATAAAATGAAAGCCAATATATGGGTAGCCCCATCGCATACTTTTGATGAAAATACTTTAAAAGCATTAAAAGAATATACAAGCATAGAAATAGTTAGTGATGGAATATCACTATTTCCTTTTAAAAAATATAAATTTAATTGGATTCCTCAACAAGTATGGAGATTTAGAAAAATGCCTTTTGGAGTCTGGACGGGATGTTTCCATCCAAATGAGATGAGTGAGAAAGAGTTTAATGATTTAGAAATTTTTATAGAAAAAAATCATCAAAATTTTATAAATATAGATAAATTGAAATATAAAAAAACTTGTATATTAAATATAATTTTTGAAAAAATGTATTGGTTTCTAAGGAGATTTAAATAGATGAAAAAAATATTATTTGTTATACATCAACTTAATTTTGGTGGAGCACAACGAGTCTTAATCAATATTATGAATAATATTGATCGAGATAAGTATAAAGTAGAGTTAGTTGTGTTTCAAGAAAGAGATGAGTTAGCAAATACAATTAATAATGATATTTTAATCCATAAATTAAATGTTTCAAATATTCGTAAAGGTATTTTTAAATTATATAAACTTATTAATACTATAAATCCTAATATAGTTTTTTCAGGTATTGCCCATGTAAACCTAATGTTGGCTGTGATGATACCTTTTTTGCCTAAACATATTAAATATATAGCAAGAGAGACAAGTATTCCATCGCAAAGATTAAAAAATAGTCAATTTAAGTTTTTTACTATTATGCTTTATAAATATTTTTACAATAATTATGATCTCATCATATCTCAATCAAACTATATGAAAACAGATTTAATTGATAATTTCGATACAGATAATAATAAAATAGTAGTTATTAATAATCCCGTTGATATAGATAAAATAAATAAATCATCAAGTACAAAAGAAATATTATTTGATAAAAATAAAATAAATATAATAGTGGTAGGAAGGCTTGAAGAGGTAAAAGGATATGACTTATTGATTCAGGCTTTTGCTCAGTTAAATAATAATTTTGAATTATATTTAATAGGAGATGGTTCACAAAAAGAAACTTTATTTAAATTAACACAGAGTTTAAATATCATTCAACGAATCCATTTTTTAGGATTTCAAGATAATCCATATAAGTATATGGCTCAAGCTGACTTGATGGTACTTAGTTCAAGATATGAAGGTTTTCCAAATGTCGTTCTTGAAGCAAATGCTTGTGGATTGCCAGTAGTGGCATATGAATGTCCAGGAGGAACGGGTGAGATTATAATAAATGGACTTAATGGTTTTTTAGTTGAGTGCGGCGATATAGAAAAATTAGCAGATAAAATAAAAGAAGCTAAAGCATATCAGTGGGATAAAGAGAAAATAGTTGAAAATATTGATGACAAGTATTCATTAAAAAATATAATTTTTAAATATGAAGATTTATTATGAGTGTATATATTACTATATTCTTTACTATTTTAATTTCATTTTTCAATTTTAGAGTAGATAACCAAGTTAAAAAACTATTTTCTAGTTTATTTCTATTTGTTTTAATAATATTTATTGGTCTCAGATATGAAGTTGGAGGAGATTGGTTTCAGTATTTGGCAATGTTTGATCAAATTCAAAATAATATTTTTAGAACAGATATTGGATATTCACTTATAAACCTTTTTTCAAATAGTTTAGGTATGGGTATATATGGAGTGAATTTTATATCTGCATTGCTGTTTCTTTATGGTTTATATACTTTTTTCAATACTTTTAAAATTAAATATTCATATGGATTACTAATCTCTTTTCCTTATCTTATTATGATAGTTTCTATGGGTTATACTAGACAGGCTATCGCTCTTGGTATGCTTATGGTTGTATATAGCGCTATATATAAAAAACAGGTATTTAAATCTGTTTTATTTTTTATACTAGCTATATTATTTCATAAGAGTGCCATTTTAGGTAGTATAGTATTTTTCACAAATCAAAATATTCCTAAAAAGTATTTAATAACTATGTTCTTGTTTATTGTAAGTATCTTAGTATTATTATTTACTCTATTGCAAAATGAATTATTAATTATGTGGAGAGTATATGTACTTGATGCTATGAAATCAAGTGGGGGAATTATAAGAGTAGGTTTAAATATATTAGCATCTATACTTTTTTTTATATATTATAGTAAATGGATGAAATTTTATGATGATGCATATATCTGGAAATTATTTGCATATATAAGTTTAGTAATGTTTATTGTTTTGCTTGTCACTGGTTCATCTACGATGGTAGATAGAGTGATGTTGTATTTTTATCCATTACAAATTATAGTATTTAGTAGAGTTGTATATCTGATAAAAAATAAACAGTTAAAACAGATATATTTTTTGGCATTAGTAAGTTTATATAGCGGTGTTTTATTTGTATGGCTTTTATTTGCCTCTCACAAATTTTCTTGGATACCTTATCGAAATGTATTGGAGTTTGTATTTTGAAGAAAATAGTATTTTTAATAAACTCCCTCTCCTCAGGAGGAGCAGAAAAAGTTTTATCTGTTATTGTTAAAGAGTTAGTTGTTCAAAACTATCAAGTAGAAGTAATCTTTTTAGAAGAAAATGAATTTTATACTCTTCCACAAGAAGTAAAAAAAACTTATCTAAGTGAGTTTAATGGAAGTGAAAGTGGAATAAAAAAACTTTTATATATTCCAATTTTAGCTTGGAGATTAAAAAACTATATAAAAAACAATAATATTAAACTTATTCAAAGTCATATATTTAGAGCAAATTATGTTAATGTATTGGCTAAATTATTTGGTGCTAAACATAAGGGAGAAGTAGTAACTGCTGGAAGAGTTAGTCGATATAAAGAGTTAGGCTTAAATGGTAAGTTAAACTTATGGCTTATAAAAACTCTATATGCTAAAGCTGATGTTATTATATCAAAAGCTCAAGGTATGCAAGAAGATATGCAAAAACTTTTTGCCTTTAAAAATAAACAAATAGTTATAAATAATCCTTATGATATAAGATATATTGAACAATTATCAAATGAAAAAGTAGATGATTTTATTTTTCATACAGATAAAAAATATTTAGTTTCTGTTGGAAGACTTATAGCTTTAAAAAGAAATAATGAACTTATTGAAATATTGGTTCATTTAGCTGATAATGTAGAAATTATATTTTTAGGTGATGGAGATGAACAAAATAACTTAATTGAGTTATCTAAAAAATTAAATGTAGAAAATAGAGTTCATTTTTTAGGTCAAGTAAAAAATCCTTATAAATATATGTCTAAAAGTGATATATTTGTAAGTTGTAGTGAAAGCGAAGGTTTTCCAAATGTTTTAGTAGAAGCTATGATTTGCCAAATTCCAGTAGTCTCAAGTGATTGTGTAAGTGGTCCAAGAGAGATACTAGGAGATGATGAATATGGACTTTTATTTGATGTGGGAGATAAAAACAAATTAAAACAACATATTGAATATATTTTAAGTCATGAAGATTTTGGAGTTGATTTAACTAAAAAAGCAAAACAGAGAAGTTATGATTTTAGTTTGGAAAAAATAATAGAAAAATATAAAAAGGCTTTAGACATTGAATAAAAAAATAGCAATAGTATCAAATACATCATGGAGTCTTTTTAACTTTAGGTTTAACTTAGCAAGAGCTATAAAAAAAGCTAGATATGAAGTGGTGTTAATAGCACCTTATGATGAGTACAGTGATAGGTTAAGTGAAGAGTTTGAGTATCACGATATTTATATGAACAACAAAGGTACAAATCCAAAAGAAGATATAAAAACTACCATAGTATTTTATAAGCTTTACAAAGATATAAAACCAGATGTTGTTCTTCACTACACTATTAAACCAAATATATACGGAACTATTGCTTGTAGTTTACTGGGTATTAAAACTATAAACAATATTGCAGGGCTAGGAACACTTTTTATAAAGCAAAACTTTGTAACAAAAATAGCCAAATGGCTCTATAAATATTCACAAAGTAAAGCAGATAAAATATTTTTTCAAAATAGAGATGATTTTGATATGTTTATAGGTGAGGGTTTAGTTGAAAAAGTCAAGTGTGATATTTTACCTGGAAGTGGTGTAGATACAGGGAAGTTTATTCCTGTTGAACATAATAAAGAGAACAATAGATTTGTATTTTTACTTGTTGCTCGTATGCTATGGGATAAAGGTATAGGAGAGTATGTAGAAGTATCTAAACTAATAAAAGCAAAATATAAAAATGTAGAGTTTCAAATGTTAGGCTTCCTTGATGTAGATAACCATAGTGCAGTATCTAAAGAGCAGATGCAAGAGTGGGTAGATGCTGGGTATGTAAACTACTTAGGTGTAAGTGATGATGTAAAAGTGGAGATAGCTAAAGCTGACTGTGTTGTTTTACCTTCATTCTACAGAGAAGGAACACCTAGAATACTACTAGAGAGTGCTAGTATGGAAAAGCCAATTATTACAACGGACAATGTTGGGTGTCGTGATGTTGTAGATGATGGTCTAAATGGATACTTATGTGAAGTGCGAAATGCTCAGGACTTAGCTGATAAGATGGAGATGATGTTAGGCTTATCTGATGATGAAAGAGTTTTGATGGGTAAAGCAGGTCGTGAGAAAATGGTTAGAGAGTTTGATGAGAGCATTGTTATTGGGAAGTATATAAGAACAATTAAAGCAATTTTATAATTTTGATAAAAGTTTTGTAGTGATAGTATGTTTAATACAAGTGTAGCAAAGAGTGGATTTGTAGCACCAGTTAAACTTGAAGATGGACTAGCAAATACTATTAAGTATGAGTTTATTGATAAGACTGAAGATGAAGTTTTTTATAGTGAGTGATTGAGCTAGAAAGAATAAAATTAACCCCAAGCTTTACTCTATTTCAAACAAAGGAGAAAGATAAATGAGATTATCAAGTGAAACTATCTTAATTTTAAAGAAAACTATTTTCAAATATATTAAAGAACCTAAGATAATCCTTTTTGGAAGTCGTGTTTATGATGAAAAAAGAGGGGGAGATATAGATATATTGGTGCAAACTACTGAGAATATTGATATCCAAAAACAGATTAAAATATTGGCAGAATGTGAGATAGAAGGGATAACTAGAAAAATAGATATGCTTTTCCAAACACCTTTTAGTAAAGAGCAGCCAATTTTCAAAACAGCCATAGAAGAAGGGATTGTATTATGATAAATGATATTGTTGAAAAAGTAAACTTACATAGAAAAAGAGCAAAATCTGCATTAAAAGAGATAAAAGAATGGGAAACCTTAGATTGTGAGATTTTTGAAGATTTTGAAAAGATAAAAACTATTGATACTTTTATATATAGATTTATAAAACTACAAGATATGATGGGTGAAAAGTTGTTTAAACTCTTTTTAGATGAAATTGGAGAGTATAAAGATAATATGTCTTTGTTGGATATATTAGATAAGCTTGAAAAATTTGAAATAATTGAAAATTCTATGGACTGGATGGAATATAGAAAATTAAGAAATAAACTAACTCATGAATATCCAAATAATGAAGATGATGTTATCGATGGTATAAAAATAGCAATTGATGTATTTAATAAAATTGAAACTATTTTATTAAATATTGTAGAGTATAAAAATAGAAAATAAAGCTACTGTATTTGGTTACTACGTAAAAGACCCTAAACATTATGGCGTTGCAGAATTTAACAAAGTACAAAAAGCAAAACTTGTAACACCTAGCCATAGAGGAGAGTTAGAGATAAAGGATTCAAAATATTAGCATTAAATATTGATAATAAAGAGATTGAAAATTTCTATAAAGAAGAGTGTAATGGCAAACAATCAGCATTTGTTGAGAATATGCTTCAATATATAAAAACTTATAAAATTAAAGCATCTATTAAACAGGGTATGCAAGAAATTAAAGAGATGCAATCAGGTAAAAGAGTGGAGCAAGACTTAAAAAGTTTTTTATTGGAACTGAACTAGGAAATAACACCTATAAAGTTAGAATAAAAAATAGAGATAACAATAAAGGTAAAAGTGCTGGTTATAGAATAATTACT
>Ga0256842_1000701_pt1 | contig 29115 bp, 36 predicted proteins | sample 4559240metaG_FD_185973 | JGI IMG/M metagenome (GOLD analysis project Ga0256842, IMG submission 185973) | Hydrothermal vent microbial communities from Guaymas Basin, Mexico - 4559-240 | ecosystem: Environmental > Aquatic > Marine > Hydrothermal vents | place: Mexico: Guaymas Basin | collected... | reverse complement strand
CATTCCAAAACTCTTTATCAAATCTCAAATCCTCATAAACCTTATCCAAATTAAGTAAAATAGGCATAAGTGTTTCCGGTACAAATCTACCGCCAAATTTACCAAAATGTCCATTTGAATCCGGATCAAAAGGAGAAGGCTTAGGAATATACATCTTTATATCTCCAAAACGGAATAAACTTCCGTATTTTTATCAAGCATTTTTGTTCCTTTCAGAAATGTCAAATCTATAATAAAACATGCATCTTTACAGTTTGCTCCTGATTTATTTATAAGACTTATCGCAGCTTTTGCTGTACCCCCAGTGGCTATAAGATCATCTATAAGTAAAACATTGGGACTCTCTTTATCGCATTCAAAAGCATCTATATGTATCTCAATTTCATCAAAACCATACTCAAGAGCATATTTTTCCGAAATAGTCGTATATGGAAGTTTGCCTTTTTTTCTAATAGGTACAAAACTTTTTTTTAGTCTGTTTGCCAAAGCCGCACCAAATATAAAGCCTCTGCTCTCTATACCGGCTATAAAATCTATATCTCTATCTTTGTAGTAGTTATAAAGATGCTCGATTAAAAAGTTAAAAGCATCCTGGTCTCTTAAAAGTGTTGTTATATCCTTAAAGATAATGCCGGGCTTAGGAAAGTCCGGAACATCTCTGATCTTTGAGAATATATAACTTTTTTCCTCTTCGTTCAATAGACTCATGATTTATCTCCGCTAAACATAAAAAATTTTATTGCTCCGAAAAGCACAAAAACAACACCAAATGCAATATATGATATAGTTGCAGGATCCATCTTTTCCCCTTTAAAGAAGTGCTTCAATTTTTCCTTGTAGCTCTTTTATTTTACTTCTTAATTTGTCATTTTCAATTCTTGCTTGAGAATTTCTCTGTCTTAATGATTTTATATCATTTTTTACTTTTGCCAACTCATCGCTCAATATGTCTATATTGCCCAATGCTCTTTGAAGTTGTACTTGATATTTTCTTACAACTATTTCTGCATCATTTAAAGTGTTTTTAGTTATCCTTGTCATTTTTTGCTCTCTTTTGTATAATGAGCGATAGTAAAACATCATAACAAGAAGATATAGTGCAACACATACAAGAACAGTATATATGAACCAAGAGGCAATCATCATTTTATAATTCTATTTTTTTAACTCTATTGGCATGTCTTCCGCCTTCAAAATCAGTCTTGCACCAAGTTTTTATAATTGATTCTATAACTCCGAGTCCAACAACTCTCTCTCCAAAACATAGTACATTGGCATCATTGTGTGCCTTTGACATTTCAGCTGTATAGGCATCATGGCAAAGAGCCGCTCTTATGCCTTTATGTTTGTTTGCAGCAAGACTCATACCTATACCGGTACCGCATATCAATATACCGTTTGAACCCTTATCTTTTAAAACAGCTTCGCTCAATTTGTGTGCGAAGTCGGGATAATCAACTCTTTCATTCGAATCTGTTCCCAAATTTATAATCTCGTGTCCGAGGTTTTCAACTATATCTATAACACTTTGCTTTATATTGTATCCGGCATGATCACAAGCTATGTAAAATTTCAAAACAATCCTTTAAATAAATTAGTAACTTATTATACCAAAAATTAGTTTAACAATATATCTATGATATAAATAGCAGGATAAAAAAAGATATTTGATAACGGAGTTGCTATAAAAATGATAAGAATAATCATACCGTATCTTTCTATCTTATTGAAAAAATCAGCAACCATATCAATGCCTATCTTTCTTGAGAAAAACTCTATCGCATGAGCTCCGTCAAGCGGAGGTATAGGATATAGGTTAAAAACACCAAGAACAACATTGTAAACAACCAACATATATAAAAGATAGCCTACAAAAGAGCCTTGTATATTGAAATACGGAAATATAAAAGATGCCAATATGGCAAGAAAAAAGTTATATGTAATTCCCGCAAGACTAACAGCAATCGCACCGTTGTAGCCACCGTTTTGCAAAACCGTTCTCATATTTACCGGTACAGGCTTTGCCCAACCGAACATAAAAGGAGCTCCACTGAAAAATAAAAGAGCAGGAAGGATGATAGTGCCTACCGGATCAATATGAACTATGGGATTTATGCTGAGTCGTCCCGCATTTTTTGCTGTATTGTCGCCATACTTATAAGCAACAAGTCCGTGCATTATCTCATGACCTATTATGGCAATCATCAAAGCTAAGACGGAGGCTATTATCTCCGATATACTCATATGACTCATCATTTTAAACTAACCGATTTGTCAATAAACTTTTTATTTAAAGATAATTCGCTGACACTTCTTCCTATCCTGTCCCATCTTATCTTGTAGTTTTTATCCCAAGAAAAATAGACAAACCAAGGTTTACCTACGATCTCTTTGTATGGAACACTACCCCAAAATCTACTATCGTTGGAGTGATCTCTATTGTCACCCATCATAAAGAACTTTCCTTTTGGAACTTTATAGTAAAAAGCATTTATTATCAAGTCACTATATTTGGGCAATCCATCTATCATCATAGGTTTCATTGATAGCTTATTTACACTCAGATACAATATCATATCTTTGAAAAGATTTATATCTGGATCGTATTGAATACCGGGATACTTTAGCATATAGGGATTTAGAACCCAAAGTTTATCCAATATTTTGTATATCTTGTTTTTGGGATAGTGTTTTTTGATCCAAGCATCGCCCTCTCTAAAATGAATAAAAAGTTTTTTTTCTTGAAATAGTATTTCGTCTCCACCGAGTGCTACACATCTTTTTACATAGTGTATCTTAACATTTTTAGGATATCTAAAGACGACTATATCGCCTCTTTTTGGCTTATCACCGTCAGTTAAGTGTCCATTTCCCCTAAAGTCAGGAAGAACAGACCACTCAAGCCAAGGTATATGAGGTATGGGGATACCATAAGCATACTTTTTGACAAAAAGGTGATCTCCTATCAAGAGAGTTCTTTTCATTGAACCGCTTGGTATTACAAATGCTTGTGCTATAAAAAATATGACGAGCAAAACGATGATAACAGTACCTGTCCAGCTATTGGAAAAGTCGTATAATTTTTTTAGTTTTTCTTTCAAGTTTGTCCTTGTGATTATAGTTTGGTAGCTTTGATAGTATTTGATAAAAGCATAGCTATAGTCATAGGTCCGACACCTCCCGGAACAGGAGTGATATATGAGCATTTTTTAGACACAGCATCAAAATCTACATCTCCTACAAGCTTTCCATTTTCAAGTCTGTTTATGCCTATATCTATAATCATAGCATCATCTTTAACCATATCTTCAGTGATAAGTCCTGCTTTTCCAACTCCCACTATAACGATATCAGCTCTTTTGGTATGCTCTTTTAAATCTTTTGTGTATATGTGACATACATCAACCGTAGCAAAAGCATTAAGTAAAAGTGCAGCCATAGGTTTACCGACTATATTACTAGCTCCCACTATACAGACATTTTTTCCTTTTAAATCTATTTCGTACTCTTTAAATATCTTCATCACTCCGAGAGGAGTACAAGGAACAAAAGAATCAAGTCCTAAAAATAACCTTCCCATATTAAACGGATGAAAACCGTCAACATCTTTTTTAGGATCTATTGTTTCAAGGATTTTTGTTTGATTGATGTGTGAAGGTAGAGGCAGTTGAACCAATATACCGTTTATGCTATTGTTTTCATTCATTAACTTTATGGTATTGACAATAGTCTCTTCTTTTATATTATCCGGCATTTCATGAACAACGGAGTATATGCCTACCTCTTTACAAGCTTCAGCTTTTTTCTTTACATAAACTCTGCTTGCAGGATCGTCACCTATCATGATAACTGCAAGTCCTGGAGTTATAGAACCTTGCTTAAGTAAATCAACATCTTTTTTTATCTCTTGTTGAATTTTTCCAGCCAATTTTTTGCCATCTAATAAAATCATATGCAACCTTAAATGTTTTACGATATAATACCAAAGTTGAAATTATATGGGGATAAAATGAGAGTTGCTTTTTGCTTTTTAATCTTTAATTTATTATTAAATGCTAATGATTCTTTCATCACTAAAATGGAATATGCCAAAATGCTATATCAAAATCCACGAGGAATAGGTTGTGATAAATGCCATGGCATAAAAGGAAATGGAAAAATTATCGCAAAATATAAAGAAAAAGGGAAAAATAAATATTTAAAATCGCCACAAATAAATAATGTATCAAAAGAGCTTTTTTTCAAAAGTTTTACAATTCCTCATAAAATAATGCCAAAATATTTTTTAACTTATGGAGAAATTAACACTTTATATCAATATTTACAAAATTTAAAAAAAATAAAAAAAGGAAAATAGATGCAAATTGAAAATTCTAAAATAGCTTTTTTAGAAGCAAAACAATATATACCCGGTGGTGTAGACTCGCCTGTCAGAGCCTTTAAAAGTGTCGGCGGAACTCCTGTATTTATGGATAGAGGAGAAAGTGCCTACATAATAGATATAGACGGTAATAGATATATAGATTTTGTTCAAAGCTGGGGTCCTTTGATATTTGGTCATTGTGATAAAGATATTGAAAATGCCGTTATAAAAGCAGTAAAAAACGGTCTTAGTTTCGGAGCACCTACTACTGTTGAAACCGAACTTGCAAAAGAGATTTGCGAAATGTTTGATAATATAGATAAAATTAGATTTGTAAGTAGCGGTACGGAAGCTGTTATGAGTGCTATAAGACTTGCCAGAGGATTTACTTTAAAAGATAATATAATAAAATTTGAAGGTTGCTATCATGGGCATAGTGACTCACTTTTAGTACAAGCCGGAAGTGGTGCGGTAACTTTTGGCACTCCAAGTTCTCCGGGAGTACCGGCAGATTTCACCAAACATACTTTACTGGCAAAATACAATGATATAGAAAGTGTAAAAGAGTGTTTTGAAAATTCTGACAATATAGCTTGTATAGTTGTAGAGCCGATAGCCGGTAATATGGGGCTTGTTCCGGCTGATGAAGAATTTTTAAAAGAGCTTAGAGAATTGTGCGATAAACACGATACTCTTTTGATATTTGATGAAGTTATGAGTGGTTTTAGAGCTAGTTTAAAGGGTGCTCAAGGTATAGTTGATACTAAACCGGATATCGTAACTTTCGGCAAAGTTATCGGTGGCGGTATGCCCGTAGGAGCATTTGCCGCAAGAGCTGATATCATGGATAAGTTAAGTCCTGACGGACCTATTTATCAAGCCGGAACCCTAAGTGGAAATCCTGTAGCGATGAATGCTGGACTTGCTAGTTTAAGAAAATTAAAAAAGAGTCCTGATATCTACAATAGACTTGAAAAATTGGCAAAAAGATTGATGGAAGGTTTTAAAGAGGCTGCTAAACAAAACAATATACCTCTACAAACTTCAGTTAGAGGAAGTATGTTTGGTTTCTTTTTTAATGCAAGTGAGGTTAAAAACTTTAATGATGCACTAAAAAGTGATACTGAAATGTTTGCAAAGTTTCATTCAAAAATGCTACAAAATGGTATTTACTTTGCTTGTAGCCAATTTGAGACGGGATTTGTTTCAGCTGTTATGAGTGAAGCCATCATTGATGAAGTTATTACTATGGTAAAAAAAGTATTTAAAGAGTTGAGTTGATGGAAGAAAAACCAAAATACGGTAAAATCATAGAGGGAGCAGAACAACTATCTCTTGGTATCTCTATGGTTGTTGCTGTGCTTATAGGCATAGGCATAGGCATAGGTCTTAAAAACCTATTTGGTATAGGCTGGTTTTTATGGATCGGAGTTTTTATCGGTATTGCAGCAGCTATATTAAATGTTTATAAGGCATATAAAAAACAGTTAAAAGAGCTTGATAAATTAAAAGATGATGTAAGATACCAAAATTATAAGTATGATGATGAAGATGACGAAGATTAGAAGAGAGTTGTTTGTGTATATCGGGCTTGATATACTGCTTATTGTTTTTTCTCTTTATAAAGGGATAAATTTTCTTTTAAATTCTCAAGTAGCATTTTTATCGGCACTATTTGTTATCTTGATGTCATTTCTATCATATATGAAAAATATAAATAAGCAAATAAAATTTCTTGGCGACTTAGTTGACAATAGAGACTTTATAGATGAACTTGATGATCCTTATGAACTCTATGAAGAAGAGGAGGGCGAAAAGAAAAAGAGTAGTAAAGCGAAAATCTCTATGAAAAACTTATCAAAAAGTAAAGGGGCAGTATTTTCTGTATTTAGAATTATTGGCTATATGGCATTGATAACCGGTTTTATGATACTTGTAAAACTTCATATATTTTTGATATTGCCATATATTCTTGGTATTTCTGTCATACCAATCGGAACTATAATAGCAGGATTAAATTATAAAAAGTTATAGCAAATTAAATAAGAATTACCGTGTCTTTTTATTTGAATAATGGCAATATTTTGTTAAAATACTAATTATGCAAATGTTTCAATTAAGTGACAATACAACTCTCGATAATTATATACTATCAAAAGAGCTTATGAGACTTGCCGGTATATCTCCTAATGCTTTTAGATATTGGAAAGATTGTATTGCTATCAAGTATTATAAAAGTAGAGTAGTTTTTTTGCATAAAAAATATATACATAAAAAGTATATACATCTTTTGCAATATTGTACAAATCTGGAAGGGTATATACAGTCTGCCCCATTTTGTAGATATACTAATTTACCTCACTCTCATTTAACAAAAAGTAACAATTCAAAAATTTACGATTTATTAAATATAAAAGTTGTTGATGGTATAAAATTTGTGAATTTGAAAAAATTTCTCTCTTCCTGTGGGCTTGATGATAATTGTACTATATACATAGAAAAATGCAGATATTTTGCACCTTTGGAAAAAAAGATAAAATTAACAAATAGTTTATGTCTTGGGTATTATTGAAATTCTGCCAAGATAGTTTTTATATATCTATTTTTGTTATCATAAAATTCGATTCTAAAAACATTTTTATCTTTATAAAGAGAGTATTTTTTTTGAATTTTTGAAAGAGATATCTCTATATTGGACTCATCTTTGTACCCAATCAGAGAGAAGCCTATAACATTAACTCTTACATTCTTGATAGGTAAAATTTTAAAACTGTTTTTTATATTTACATTATATTCATTTGAAACATCTCTTTTTTTACCATCAATCAAAAAAATAATATTTGGTTTTGTCGGCGACAAATCAAAATTTTCACTTTTAAATTTAAATATTTTTTTATTTCCTATCATAGCTTGATAAAAATTTTTATATTTTATCACTGCACCAAGAGGATGTGTAAAGGTAAATTTATTGCCATTTCTTTTTAAAGGAACAAAATTTACAAATGGTTTTACTCTATTTAAATCTATTTTAAATCTCTTGTTAATTGTTAAAGATTTGTAATCGCTTAAGATTCTTGCAATATTATTTTCATTTAACTCAAAATCTCTTTTAAATTTTATGCCCATTATATTCATAAATTCTTCTATGGCAAGAAGTTGATAATATACTTTAGTTCTAAGTTTTGTTATATTTTTACTTGTTTCAATAGCAAGAGCCGGTTTGTTGTGGGTTATGGCAAAATATGTAAGTGATAACTTCATTTGTTCATCATGGAATTTTGTTTTTGTATTTTTTACTCTAAAGATATGTTTTTTACTAAATATATCATTGTTTATCTTTTTTGTTATATTTTTACAAATTTCTCCCAAATTAAAATATTTTGGTGTTTTTATATTTTTTTGGTCAATGATAAAAGCTTGTCCCCAAGCTTTTGGATTAAAAATGACATTTTCCCATTTTTTTCTATAAAAACCATGTCCATCATGAAGATTTAAGATAAGATCAACATCTTTTGAAAGTATAAGCTTTTTAATATCCGTTACTATTTTATAATCAGGATCTGTTTTTGATATTCGTGCGAATTTTCTATTCATATCTTTATATATACCTCTTTGATTTCTAATATCGCTATCAAAGTTAAGATTTGGTACAACTATTAAGTTACCTTTTAATATCTTATAGTGAAGTATCAATATAGAAGGAGCAAAATAACCTCCGGGTTCATTTCCATGAATACCGCCTATTACAAGTAGAGTATTACCTTTTTGTTTGCCAGTTAATTCATATTTTTTATAGTGCAAAATAGAACTATTAAGGGTAGATATAAATAGTAAAAAGATAGTAATTTTTTTTATAAAATTCATTTTTCCGCCAATATCTTAACACTATTTACAAGTTCGATATATAATTGTTTATTTCCATTATAGATATAGTTTTTAGCACTATATTTTTCATAAAAATCTACTCTAAAAAGTTTTTTACCATTTATGGTAGGGTAGGGTATTATACTTATGTTTTTAAAAATTATACTCTTTTTATTTTTTCTCGCAAAAATTCTTTTTTTCATTTTAGAAAATAGTGTAAAATTTTTACCGTCAAATCTTTTAAAATTTTTTGAATAAAAAGAGAGATATTTTTTTATATCGTTTTTCCCCCAGCTATCTTTCCAACTATACAAAAAAGATAAAATTTTTGCTATATCTTTTTTATTTACTTTTTTTAATTTATACTCACCAATGATCACATATGTATTTTTAGGTTTAATTATCTTTCCCAATTTTTCCAATTTTTTATTTTTTAAAACAAGACAACCTTTTGTAATATCCGGTCTGGCTTTATTGTTTGTAGGGTAACCATGTATCCAGATACCATGTCCATTTTTACCATGAAGTTTGTCATATAGATTTGGATAAGATAGTGCAAAAGCCATAGGTCCGTAAAAGTTATCTTGAGGTTTAAATTTTGAAACTATCTTGTAAGCTCCGATAGGGGTCGTCAAATCTCCCTCTTTTTTTTTCTCTCCATCTTTTCCGAGCAGTACATCACTGCTGAAGACTTTTTTTACATTTCCCTTTTTGACTTGAAAAATATCCATAGTTTTATCTGCTTTGCTACTTATTACGATATATTTTTCTTTTTCATAGTAGCCAAATGTAGTATTGTAATTTTTTAGATAATTGTTCCAATATTTTTCACTTTTTAAGAGCGAATCAAATAAATTTTTTACTTTATTGATACCATTTTCTCTATATAAATCAATATAATTGTTACCCCGTAATAAAATGGAAGTTATGGATAAAACAATAAAAACTTTTTTAAACATTCTAAACTCCAATAAAAATGGTAATTTTATCTAATTTTTCTTTAAATAATTATCAATATAAACCATTTGTCGTCTTGTAATCTCTTTGGCTATATATTTTCCCTTAAAGCCATCTTTTATCACATCTGATGATTTTACTTTTGTATCTAATTTTTTATCATATACTCCAAGCTTGATTGCTCTGCTTTTGACTTTTGGTTTATAACTTTCAAGCCAATACTTTACAGGCATTTTTAAGGCAATTTGCATGATAGTTTTGTCGTCAATGTTATTGTTGTATTGCATAAATTGTTCTTTATAGAATTTCTTATATATCGTTGGAGCATTTATGGCTGTTAAAAAGAGCAAGATATCTTTTTTTAATATCTTTGCAACAATAAATAAAAAATAGTATTTATAATTTTTTTTAGAAAAATTTTCTTGATATTTTATAAATTCTTTGCAAATAGAGACAAATTCCCTACACTCTACTTTAAAGCCAAATAACTTTTCAAAAACCCTAAGTTTAAAAAGATAATAAGCTCCGATATGAAGATATTTTGCAGAAAAGAGTTTTTCAAATTCCCAAAATATTCTCTCTTTACTTAAATCACCTATATTAATATCTTGCATTATCTTTATGGAGTTTTTATCGCATTTAAATCCAAATCTTGCTGTAAACTGTATAGCTCTTAAAACTCTTAAACTATCTTCGGCGAAACTATTTTTATCTACGATTTTTATAATTTTTTTCTTTATATCGTCGATACCTCCCCAAAAATCCAACAATTTTCCGGAAAATATATCAAGCATTAGAGCATTTATGGTAAAATCCCTTCTTCTTGAGGCCTCTTTTTCATCAAATGCTATTCTAACATCAAAAGCTTTGTGTCCGATACCGATCTTTTTTTCAATTCTGGGTAGAGAGATGTCGATATTTTTCCATTTATATACGAAAAAGTTTTTTCCTACACCAATAGCCCCAAATTTTTTCATAATCTCTTCAAACTTGTTTTGAGATATGTTATAAACTTCTATATCAAGATCATTTATCGGGCGGTTCAAGTGCATATCTCTGACAGCACCACCCACTATGTAGGCTTTTTTTGTATAATTGGATAGATAATTTTTTAAAGTTGTAAAGTTTTCGTATGTCTTGCTGTCTACTTTACTTTTTATCGGCACTCTCTTTAAGCCTTTCGTCGATTGTTGCCAACAGATACTCTAAAAAATTGAGTGTAAGATCGACTTTTGCTTCGATATTTTTATTGTTTGGAGATTTGAAACCCTCAAATAAAACCAATATTCTTTCTCTTAAATTTTTGAGAAATATTTCCTCTTTTAACTCAAGATGATTATCTGTTTTTTCTTGAATATCTTCAAAATATTCCTCTTTTTTATCTATTGGCTCTCTGTCTTTTTTAGATTCTTCAGACTCTTCGATTTCATCTTTTTCGTCTATTTCTGCTATCGCAGATAAAACTATATCTTTTAATTCCATAATTTAAGCAACCACCTTTCAAATTCTAAAAACTCAACTTTGCTATCCATCTTAACAAAAAATTCTTTCATCTCTTTATTGACACCTGAAAAGTTTTTTCTAATCCCCGAAAGTCTTTTTATGGCTATCTTAGCCTCTTTATTTTCGGGGTTCTCTTTTAGTATATCTTTATATATCTCCAAAGCCTCATCTTTTAACCCTTGAAGTTCATAGATGGATGCTAAAGTCAATGTTTTCATCTATTGTTTTTTCACTCCGATGTTATCTGCTATAATACTTCCCATTTCACTTGTGGAACACACTTTTTTCACTCCGTATTTTGCTATATCTCCCGTCCTATAACCGTCATGTAGAGATTTTGCTATAGCTTTATCTATGGCCATAGAAGCATCTAATTCATTAAGAGAATATTTCAAAAGCATACTTGCACTTGATATTGTTGCTATGGGATTAGCTATGCCTTGCCCTGCGATATCTGGAGCGGAGCCGTGTATCGGTTCATAAACACCTATCTTTCCGCCTATGGAAGCTGAAGGCAACAGACCGATAGAGCCGCTTATCATACTAGCCTCATCACTTAAAATATCTCCGAAAATATTACCTGTCAATATTACATCAAACTGTTTCGGGTCGAGTATGAGTTGCATAGAAGCATTATCAACATACATGTGGGTTAGCTCAACTTCCGGATAATCCTTGGCAACTTCTTCGACAGTCTCTCTCCATAGCTGACTAACTTCTAAAACATTGGCTTTATCTACCGAACAGACTTTTTTTCTTCTTTTTTGAGCTATGTCAAAAGCTATTTTGGCTATTCTTTTGATTTCATCTTTGCTGTAAACCATAGTGTTGTAAGCTTTATCATCTCCCTTTTCTCTTGGTTTGCCAAAATATATACCTCCTGTTAATTCTCTAACAACCATAAGATCAACCCCGCTAACAATTTCTTCTTTTAAATTACTTGCTTGAGTTAACTCATGATAAACTTTTACAGGTCTTAGATTGGCAAAAACTCCAAGGGCGGATCTAAGTTTCAAAAGTCCTGTTTCAGGTCTTAATGCTCGAGGAAGATTATCCCATTTGTATCCGCCGATAGAACCAAAAAGTACAGCATCAGATTTGAAAGCTCCGTCAATTGTCTCTTGAGGAAGCGGATCTCCTGTCTCTTCATAAGCACAACCACCCATAAGATACTCTTTATAATTAAATTTTATATCAAAAATATCTCCAACTCTATCTAAAACTTTTATCGCCTCATCTATAATCTCAGGACCAATTCCATCACCTTTTATAACTGCTATATTGTAACTTTTCATTTCATCTTCTTTTTTGCATAATTCATTAAGCCTCCGGTAGAGATTAGCTCTTGCATAAAAGGCGGGATGGGAGTAAAGTCGTATGTATTGTCTTTGTCTATATCTTTTATTTTTCCATTTTGCATATCTATCTCTATCAAATCACTTTCATCAATCATATCGCTTTGTTTTAGTTCAAATATAGGTAAACCCATGTTAAAAGCATTTCTGTAGAAAATTCTTGCAAAAGACTTTGCGACTACAGCAGACACTCCTGCAGCTTTTAAAGCTATCGGGGCATGTTCTCTGCTACTTCCACATCCAAAGTTTTCACCTGCTACGATAATATCTCCGGGATTTAATTTATCTTTAAACTCAGGGTCAGCATCTTCCATAACATGTTTTGCCAATTCATGAGGATTGGAAGTATTTAGATACCTTGCGGCTATTATCAAATCTGTATCAATATTGTCACCAAATTTCCAAACTTTACCGGTTATTACATTCATCAATTTCCTTTTTAGCGATTTAAAAAAATATTTTATCTAAAAAATCGTATAAAAAAGATTAATGTTTGTTTTTCGATATGAGATTTGATAAAATTTTAGACGAATTGATAGTTTTTTGAGTTAAATATATTTTTTATTAAATCCGTTATTTTATTACTATTGAATTGTGTTATAAATTTGATTTTATATCATCTTTATACATAAAACCATAACTTCCGGTATTGTGTGGATAGTCTATATATCATCTTTATTAAGTATTACTAAGATGTTTTAAAACTTCAAGATCGCCCCCTTTTATAAGCCAAGTTTTGAGAGTTTTTATTCTCTTGTTTTTTTATTCATATATTTATCTTATCGCAATAGCTTCTTTGACGGCATTGATATAACTTTTGCAGGAGGGAGTAAACTCTTTTTTATATGCTATATCAAAAGCCGTTCCGTGATCTACGGAAGTTCTCATGATGGGTAGATTTAAACTTACATTGATACTATCTTTAAAATGTAGTGTCTTAACCGGTATCAAGCCTTGGTCGTGATACATTGCTACAAAATATTTCATCTTTTTTATATTTTGAGGGCTAAAAGCCGTATCCGGCACAAGAGGACCATAAAAAATATCTCTTTTGATACCTCTATTGGCTTTTTTTATCGCTTTTTTTATCGCTTTTTCTTCATCTCCTATAACTCCGTTATCTCCTGCATGAGGATTTAACCCCAAAACGGCAATCTTTTCTATATTTTTCAAAGAGTTATGTGTATTTAGAAAAAACTTATAAAGTTTTTTTGTTTTTACCTCTCTAGAGACGGTTTTTAAAGGAATGTGTTGAGTATATAGTATGCTAAAAAGCTTTTTGCAGCCTATCATCATGATAGCATCTTTTTTAAACATATCGCTTAAAACTTCGGTATGTCCTTTGTATTTTATACCCGCTTTATTCCATGCTTCTTTATTGATGGGTAGTGTTACAATGGCATCAACTTTTCCGTTTTTTGTCATTTTTATAGCTTTTTTAAAAGATAGATACGAGTATAGTCCACTCTTCTTGGATACTTTGCCCGGTCTTATATGAAACTCTTTTGCAACTTGAACAGTTCTAAAATCCTTTGGTACTTCTATACCCAAAATCTTAGAGGCTTGAAAGAGCATTTTCCCATCAATCATATAGTATGGTTTGCAAAACTTTTTTATTTTTTTATGTGCCAACAGAGCTATCTCAAGCCCTATACCGTTTAAATCCCCTATGCTTATGGCTATCTTTTTCACTTTACTAACCCAATCATATCTTCAACAGCTTTTTGAAAACCGGTAAAAACACTTCTTGCTACGATACATTGACCTATATTTAACTCCTCTATATTTTTAATGGATGCTATCTCTTTTACATTTTGATAGTTAAGCCCATGACCGGCAGCAACTTTTATACCGAATTCATTGGCTTCATTTGCCGCAATAGCTATCTGATTTATTGCATTTTTTAGCATCTTTTCAAGCTCTCTTCTTTGTATATCAAGCTCTTTTACGGAGTTTCTTGTGTATCTTAAATTGCTATAAAGCATGGAATGGATATTGGCATAAGCTCCTGTATGAAGTTCTACCCAATCAGCTAAAAGGACTTTTGATGCTCTGACCATTTCAATGGTGGGATCTATAAATAATGAAACTTCTATATCATTGGCTTTTAAGAAATGAACCACACTATCAAGTCTATCGTGATATGAGGCTATATCAAGTCCTCCTTCGGTTGTAACTTCTTCTCTTTTTTCCGGTACTATGGTAGCTCTATGAGGTTTAAGATCGGCAACTATCTCTATAATATCCGGATTGATGGAGCATTCAAGATTTACGGGAAGTTGCGAATTTCTTATAATCCTTTTAACATCATCGTCATTTATATGTCTTCTATCTTCTCTTAAATGTATAGTTATTTGATCGGCTCCTGCAAGTCTTGCAAGTGGTATGGCATCAAGAGGATCAGGATCGTTTATCTTTCTTGATTCTCTAAGAAGTGCTATATGGTCAATATTTACTCCGAGTTTCATGTTATAAAGCCTTTATAATTTTTGTGCTATTATACCACAAAATATTGATAGAAATGATAGTAATTAAAAATAAGATTTATTTGATACATGAATGGTTTTTGTGGGTGTTAAATTTTTCAAGGACGAAAAATTAGCCCACAACCTCGGAAAAATTTCAAGGACGAAATTTTGAGAATGAGTAAATATATCAAATAAATCTTATTTTTAAATTACCATAATAAAATACTGATAGGAATGTTGATGATAGCATGTGATTTGGGTTCAAATACCTTTAGGGTTGTGCAGATGGATTGTGGTACAAAAGAGAGGGTTAAAGAGTTTGAAAAGATAGTTAAAACTGCTGACGGACTTCAACAAAGCGGAGAGATATCAAAAGCCTCTGTCAATAGAATCATAGAAGCTATAAACGAAGCTAAAAAAGTGATAGATTTTGCAAATGATGAGGTTTATGCGGTTGCCACAGCAGCACTAAGAAGAGCAGCAAACCAAGAAAAAGTACTTAATCGTATCAAAAAAGAGACAGGAATATTATTTGAAGTTATAGGGGGAACACAGGAGGCAAATCTAACGGCACTTGCGGTTAAAGAGGCCTTGAAAAAATTGGATTTGGAGTATCAAGATTTTATACTTTTAGATCTTGGAGGCGGTTCAAGCGAATTGTATATTAGAAAAGAGGATAGGGCATTTATAAAAAGTTTTGATCTCGGTATCGTAACTTTAACACAAAAGTATAACTCTTATGAAGATGTTTTAAAATGTATAGAAAATGAGACGAAAGATATAAGAAAATTTGTAAAAGAGATATATGCTACCTTTCAAAAACCTAAAGTATTTGTCAGTACCGCAGGAACAGCAACAACACTTGCGGCATTTAAAATGGGTCTTGATTATAAAAGTTATGATCATGATAAAGTAAATGGTGTTAAACTTACAGTTTTAGAGATAGAAGAACTTTTGAAAAAATTACTCTCTTTTGATGATGAAGAGAGATGCAGGTGGGTTGGAGTTGGCAGATCCGAGCTTATATTTAGCGGAATTGCCATACTAAAAAGCATACTTAGTATCTCAGATTTTGATGAAATGATAGTTATTGATGATGGGCTTAGAGAAGGATTGGCTCTATCAAAATGCAATGATAAGTCTTGATTTATATTTTTTCGATATAATTATATTTCTCATATAACTCCTTATAAATTTAGATACTTATTATATAAGTTTTGAGCATATTTTATTTATCTAAAATGATAAATATATAGCAAAAAGTCTGTTTATGAGTTTTTAAAAGTTTCTAAGGATTATATTGCGATTTAATAACAGTAAAGGAGAGCAAATGCAACTCTCAGGATCACAAATGGTAATAGAAGCACTACGAAAAGAAGGTGTTAAAACTGTATTTGGTTACCCCGGTGGTGCTATCATGAATGTGTATGATGAGATATATAAACAAAACTATTTTGAGCATATTCTAACAAGACACGAACAGGCTGCAGTACATGCCGCAGACGGTTATGCAAGAGCAAAAGGTGATGTCGGAGTCGCTTTTGTAACAAGTGGACCGGGTTTTACAAATGCGGTTACGGGTCTTGCTACTGCATATATGGACTCTGTTCCTATGGTAGTTATAAGTGGGCAGGTTCCCATTACTATGATAGGAACAGATGCTTTTCAAGAGATAGATGCGGTAGGTATAAGTAGATCTTGTGTCAAACATAACTATCTTGTTAAAGATGTCAGTGAGTTACCTCGTATCCTAAAAGAGGCTTTTTATATAGCAAGAACAGGAAGACCGGGTCCCGTACATATAGATATACCAAAAGATGTAACGGCTCAAATGGGAGAATTTGTCTATCCCAAATCAATAAAATTAAAAACATATAAGCCCAATTACAAAGGCAATCCAAGGCAGATAAAAAAAGCTATAGAGCTTATGAAAGAGGCAAAAAGACCTGTATTTTATCTTGGTGGCGGTATTATGAGTTCAAGTGCGGTAAAACCTATAAGAGAGCTGGTTGATCTAAGCGGTATTCCGACTGTTGAAACTCTTATGGCAAGAGGTGCTTTACCCCATGATCATCCTCTACTTTTTGGTATGCTTGGAATGCATGGAAGTTATGCCGCAAATATGGCTATGAGTGAAGCGGATCTTATGATAGCTGTAGGAGCAAGATTTGATGATAGGGTTACCGGAAAATTGAGCGAATTTGCAAAACATGCAAGGATTATTCATATAGATATAGATCCAAGTAGTATAGGCAAACTTGTAGATGTTGATGTCCCGATAGTTGGAGATATAAGAAATGTCATAAAAGAGATATTACCAAAAATTGAAAACAATATAGACAAAAATAATTACTCCTCTTGGGTGGAACTTTTAAAAAGATATGATGAATTGTATCCTCTAACTTTTGAAGATAGCAATGAGGTTATCAAACCCCAATGGGTTATCAAAAGAGTTGGAGAATTGCTTGGAGATAAAGCCATAGTTACTACTGATGTAGGGCAGCACCAAATGTGGGCTTCCCAATTTTATCCGTTTTCCATACCAAGACAGTTTGTTACCAGTGGTGGTCTTGGTACTATGGGATTTGGTTTTCCTGCTGCTATGGGAGTTAAAAGAGCAAGACCGGACAAGATAAGCATCAACTTTTCGGGTGACGGTTCCATCATGATGAATATACAAGAGTTGATGACAGCTGTTGAAAGCAAAATACCGGTTATAAATATCATTTTAAACAATAATTATCTAGGGATGGTTAGACAGTGGCAAACTTTTTTTTATGACAAAAGATATGCTTCTACAGATCTTTCTATGCAACCGGATTTTGTAAAACTTGCTGAAAGTTTTGGCGGAGTAGGTTTTAGATGTGAAACAAAAGAAGAGTTTGAAAAAGCTTTTAAAGAGGCTGTAGAATGCAACAGAGTTGTTCTTATGGATGTTGTAGTCGATAGGCTTGAAAATGTTTTACCGATGGTACCGGCAGGTGGAACACTATACAACATGATGCTTGATTTTAAGGAATAAATTATAAAATACTCATTATTTTCAGATAAATTCATAAACAAAAATGAAAATCTTGAGAGTTTTATTCTTGTCGAGAGGCAAAGCTTTAGCGGTAGAAATTTACATTGAAGCTTTGCTTTAATGAAAAGGAGATATTGGAATGAAAGAAAAGATAACAACAACACGAAGAGTTATATCGGTTATCGTTTTAAACGAGCATAGTGTGCTTTCAAGAATATCCGGTTTATTTGCCGGAAGAGGTTACAACATAGAGTCTTTAACCGTAGCACCGATACCTGATAGTGAGTTTTCGAGATTTACCATAGTTACAAGTGGCAATGCAAGAGTGATAGAACAAATAGTTAAACAACTTCATAAACTTATACCGACATACAAAGTTATCGAAAATGTTGATTTTGTCGAAAAAGAGATGGCTCTTGTAAAACTACCTCTGAGTTCAGATTTTAACGGACTTGATGCGATACTGAAAGCTTATAACGGTACCGTAGCAAATGCGGGAGAGGATTTTATTATCGTTATGGTAGCGGATGATAGTGATAGGGTAGGGCATTTTATAAAAGCTATGAAAAAATACAATCCTATAGAAATCGTTCGTGGTGGTTCCGTAGCTATGGAGAGATAAAAGATATGTTGTTAAACGATTTACTAAAAAAACTTGGGTTACAAGAAATAAAAAAAGACATTGAGATAGATGATATAGGAGATTTAAAAAGTGCAACCCCGAATAAACTTAGCTATATAGATGGAGATAAACATGTAGACGAATTGAAAAGCACAAAAGCCGGAGCAGTTTTTGTAACGGAAAAACTCTCTATGTATGTTCCTGAAAATTCTATAGCTATAGTATGTGAAAATCCTCATCTAAGCATAGCTTATGCAAGTGCATACTTTAAAAGAGATATTGTATCTAAAAAATACAAAGAACCTAAAATCGGAAAAAATTGTCAAATAGGAAAAAATGTATCAATAGGTTCAAATTGTTATATTGCCGATAATGTCATCTTGTTGAACGGAGCAGTTATAGGAGATAATGTATCCATAGATGAAAATTGTACTATTTACCCAAATGTAACTATATACAATGATACAAAAATAGGGAAAAATTGTATAATTCATGCCGGTACCGTAGTAGGTAGCGACGGATTTGGGTATGCCCACACAAAAATGGGAGAGCATATAAAGATATACCATAACGGCAATGTTATATTTGAAGATAATGTAGAGATAGGAGCTAATTGTACTATTGATAGAGCGGTATTTGGCTCTACCATCATCAAAAAAGGCACAAAGATAGATAATCTTGTTCAAATTGGTCATAATTGTATCATCGGTGAAAATTCTATTTTGGTTTCCCAAGTGGGACTTTCAGGTTCAACCGAACTTGGCAGAAATGTTATCATGGGAGGACAAAGTGCAACTGCCGGACATCTTAAGATAGGAGATTTTGCGACTATTGCCGCAAGAGGCGGAGTGTCTAAAAGTATAGAAGGGGGCAAGGTGTATGGAGGTTTTCCTCTGACACTTCAAAAAGATTGGCTAAAACTTCAAGCCAAAATAGCAAAATTTATAAAAAAATAGGAGATATGATGGGTGGAGAACATATGTTGATAAAAACAATACAGCTTGATGGAACAAAAAAGGGTATCATTTCGATAGCCCATATAAAAGAGCCTTACGGAAGTGAGTCAAAGCCCGTAGTGAGCATAGGCATATCTCTAAAGGGAGATGTAAATGAGCCTGATTGGAAAGCTCATATTCCGTATGCCAATATTGATGAATTAGTAGATGCTCTTAAGGAAGCGAAAGAGAAATATAATTCATAGACCTACTGTACAGTGGCCTCATCACAATAGGCTGGGATTTCAGTCTATTGTCTTCTATCTATCGTGCTACTGATTCTCTTTTTTATCATTTTTATAAATTTTTCCTCTTCCTTTATAGACTCTTTTGGGATAAAGAAAAAATTATCTTGATAATAAAAAAGATACCCTGCTTTTTCAATTAATACTCTTGGTATATCTTTATATTTTAGTTTTATATTGTCAATAAGTATATAATTGTTGTCAAAAGTTATCTCAATATTTTTATCTTTTAGTGGGGAATTTTTAAATGATTTTAATAAAAATATTTTTCTAATGGGCCATCTTAAGACATACCAATAGAGAAGAAACACAGTAGAAAGCATCAAAAGCCCAAATGCACCCTTTTTATAAAAGGCTACCAAGCCGAACTGAGATAATCCTATAAAAAACCATCCGATAAATCTTTTAGGAGAGTTTCTCAACATGTCCATATATAGACTTTTGCTTCCTTTTGTAAAAGTGTCTTTGTCCCAAATATATTTAACGGTGATAGGTTTATTGTTATCTTTTAACATGCTCATCGGATTCCATTACCCATAAATCATCTTTTTTTATACATCCCTCTTTTTCGAGTTCATCTATAATCAAAAGAGTTTCATCATAAAGTTTGTAAAATTTTTCACTCATTACTTTATACTTTTGTTTTTCTTTTTTTGCATACCACCAAGCTACTAAAATGGATAGTGCGAAAAAGCCATATATATACCATTGCCAAGCTTTTAAACTCAACAAAACTATAAAGTATTGTACTGAAAAAAGTACAAAAAATTCAATCGAAAAGATAATGACCAATACTGAACTATGCTCAAAATCAAGAGTATATTTCTCTATTTCTCTCAATGTATTAAGATTGTCATTTACTTTTTGAGCCCTGTTTTTACATTTATCATCTAATGAATCAAGTTTGATATTGCCTAAATGTATATTGCTTAAGTTGTATTCGGTATTTGTTTGTTTATACTCTTTATATATTTCAGGATGTTTTCTAAGGATATCTTTTATCTCATCTATGTTTACTCTATTTTTTCCGGCAACTCTTTGTACATCTTGTAGTATTAGATTGTACAACCCAACATCTTTTATCTCTAAAGCTACTCTATCAAGATTTGTCAAAATTTTCCCCTATTTTGTGAAGTTTTGTCATATGGTATTTAAAAAACACCATATGACAAATATTGTTGATTATTCAGCTTCCGGTTCAATACCGTAAGTTGCAGATTTGTCTTTTGCAGGTAAAAATATACCTATAAGACCTTTGATACCAACACTCATAACTATATTGAAAAGAAATATAGCCCAAGCTATTACTATCATACTACCAAAAATTGCTCCCAATACCATCAAAGTATGAAACTCACCATGTACATATAAGTGTCTTCTGAGAGCTCCTTGAAGTCCTGCCATACCGATAAATGCACCCATACCGATACCGCCTATCAAATATAGCCAAAAGTGTGCATTTGAAAGTTTAGATGAGTACATTTTAGTACCGTTGGTAACCATAGGCCATACTACATATACCGCACTATAAAGTGTCATATAAAGACCAACTATAAGTGCTATATGGAAGTGAGCGAATGATATCCAGCTAGTGTTGTGAAGTATTCTATTCATACCCATATCCGCTTGGATGATAGCTGCCGGAACAGCCAAACCGAAACCGACAAGTCCGCCAAGTAGATATTTTAACTCCATAGTCATTTTAAGTGGTCTTGCTTTCCAAAGTGTAACAAGAGTGATAAATAGTGCCAAACCTTGAGTTAGTAACTCAAAAGCAGTAACCATTTCACCGGAAATCAATTTCATCATCTCTGGCTGAGCTTGATCGGCAAGTAAGTGGTGAGACCAAACCATCCAAGAAACAATAAGTTCAAGCATCAAAGCAGCTCTTGCTACATTTTCCATAAATAGTTTTCTACCTGTTATAACCATAGCCAAAAGATACCAAGAACCTGCTGCATAGATAAGAACCAAACCGTCAGCAACAAGATCAAGTCCCCACCAAAAATAGTTTTTGTACAAAAGTGCATCTATCGCAGTAACATCAAGAGGATGACCTACAGCAGTAAAAATAAGATAAATAAGTACCAAAACTCCGGCACTTAGTATAACTAAAGCATCCAAAAATGTATCGACTGTACCTCTAAAGATAGCAACGACTGGTAATGAAAGAGCCGGCTCTTTTGTATATGGAGGTTTTCCTGTAAGTTTATGCCAAAGGTTAAGCATACCGTCTATACCGAAACCACTTATAAAGAGTTCTTTTGCAGTTTTATTTTTATGAACTCCTACTCTTGCAAAGATGGTAGCATAAATATTGTAAATAAAACCGAGAGTTCCTATCATTATAAGAGCGGCACCGACGATAAATACTATACCTCCGATTACTTCAAACTGCTTTGTATCTGCAGGTAAAGGCCAATATAGTGTATATAGTGCAGCATAATGCCAAGCGAATGCCGCTATCCAAGCCAAAGCCGTACCAAGAGTGATAAGTATCCAAACCGCATTAGCAAGTTTTATACTGTATAGAGGTTTTTTGGTAAGATAAGGTACCAAAAACATAAAAGCACCAAAAACAAGCTGATAAGTAGAACCAAATATCGCTACTATAGGGTGAGCGGTCATAATAGCAAAAAAGTGCGGTGCATGAGAAAACATATCCGGTAAAGGATTGGAAGGACCTGTTTTTACAATTCTCATAATAAGTCCCTCTATGGCCAATAAACCGAAAAATAAAAATGACATTACAACGGATCTAAGTGCAACTTTTTGTAAAGCATTTAAGCTTGTATGGTCAAAATTTGTTCCGTGTATTAAATTTTTAGCAAAACTCATTAATTTCCTCCTTTATTGCCACAGCCGACAACTTTTACTGCATTTTTTACCAACATTAAATCCTCACCTTTTTCATCATATTGGGCTGGACCTGAATATTCGGTAGATGTTAAATCAAAAGTTCCGTCAAAATTAAATGTCCACATAAGATCATTTTTACTACCCGGATCGACTTGCATCTGAGTTACCATGCTGCCATCATGTCTAAAAAGACCAAATCCATACATTAAATCTTTACTATCCACTATAAAAAGTGTAGGTTTTTTGCAATTTACCACCATAGGCTTTGCAGGTAAAACCCATTTATGATCTTTTATGGTAATGTGAAAAACCTTATCAGGCTTTATGTCATCCCTCATCATATCCTCTTGAACCCAAGGAATAGTGTTGTATGTAAATATATGATGTCCAACACCTCCTACCACCAAAAATGCGATATATCCATAAAATGGTATCCTTACGATTGATTTTGCCTTCTCTTTTTTGGTAAGATTAAAGGCAAACCATGCAACTATAGATATAATCAAAAAAGCATATATCGTATAGGCTACACTATGGAACTTAAGTAATTCTATCGAATTTGCAAAAGTCATATCTCCTCCTTATAAAATTTAGAAGATATTATAATGAATTTTTCCTAATCTTTCATTGATTAAAGTCAATAATAATGATATTTTAAAATTAATATGAATATTTATTTTCATTTAAGTTACAAAAACAATACAATTTTAAAAAACTTTTAGATAAACTTGGTATAATACATCTTAAAAGATAGGAGAGCTGATGAAATTGGCTGAGAGTAGAGGTGTGTACCTCTTTATCCTTGTACCTGATCCGGATAATGCCGGCGTAGGAAATGACATATAGAAAACGACCTCGCAATCATTTTATTCCGAATTTCAGGTATCATATATCAGATAAAAAGAAAAATAATGAAAAATATCTTAACCATTGCAGGTTCCGATAATAGTTGCGGAGCTGGTATCCAGGCTGATTTAAAAACATTTGCATCTCTTGGAAGTTATGGAGTTTGTGCTATAACCTCCATCACTTCTCAAAACAGTCAAGGAGTCAAAAGCTCGGATATAGTATCTGCAAACATTCTTAAAAAACAGCTTGATACAATTTTTGAAGATATGGATATAGATGCTTTGAAGATAGGGATGATAGGTGGATTGCAGACGATATCCGTTGTCATAGAAACTGTAAAAAAGAAAAAAGATATTCCGATAGTTCTCGATACGGTTTTTCTCTCAAGCAACGGTTATAAGCTTTTGGAAAATGAAGCTATGGAGTTATTTGTAAATGAGCTTATGCCGAATGTTACGATAATAACACCAAATATCAAAGAGGCGGAGATTTTATCCGGTGCGGATATAGATAGTGTAGAGGATATGAAAATCGCTATCAAATCCATAAAAGCAAAAAATATATTGTTAAAGGGTGGACACTTAAAAGGCGATGCCGTGGATTTGCTTTATAATAATGAGAAGATAACACTTTTTACCAAAAAGAGAGTTGCCATAAAAGAAGTGCATGGAACGGGTTGCACACTATCATCCGCTATCGCAGTTTATCTCTCTATGGGTAAAAGTATAAAAGAGGCTGTAAAACTATCCAAAGAGTATATCACGGAAGCCATAAAACATAGTTTTGACATAGGTCATGGCAGTAGATATATAGATCATTTCTATAAGGTAAAAAATGCTTAGTATAAAAATAAATGGTAAACTTGAAGAGATAGATGAGTCGATGAGTGCCTTGGAGCTCCTAAGGTCAAAAAATATAAAAAAAGAGACGGTGGTTTTTATGCTGAATGACAAAATCATCAAAAGAGAAGAGTTAAATAAATACAAAATCAAACAAAATGATGAGATAGAGATACTTCGTTTTGTATCGGGGGGATGATGCGAGAGACGGGAGACGAGAAACAAGAAAGGAGATTTTGAAGTGAAAAAGGATTTAGTGCTTGGGGGAGTTAAGTTTACAAATAGATTATTTACGGGGACGGGTAAATTTCCCGATAAGTATCTTATACCTAAGATTATACAATCAAGCGGTTCGCAAATGATAACGGTTGCCTTGAGAAGAGTGGATTTTGATATGCCTGAAGAGAATATTTTAGAATTTATCCCGAAAGATACGGTGCTTTTACCAAATACTTCTGGTGCAAGAAATGCAAAAGAGGCAGTAAAGATAGCACTTATCGCAAGAGAGGCGGGATGTGGTAATTTTATAAAGATAGAAGTTATAAATGACATGAAGTATCTTTTACCGGATAACGAAGAGACTATAAAAGCTACCGAAATACTCTCAAAAGAGGGGTTTGTAGTGCTACCTTATGTAATGCCCGATTTAACCGTAGCCAAAAAATTACAAGATGCAGGTGCAAGTGCGGTTATGCCTCTTGGTTCTCCCATAGGCTCAAATCAAGGTTTACAAACAAAAAGCATGATAAAGATACTTATAGAAAATATCTCTATCCCCATAGTGGTGGATGCCGGTATAGGAAAACCCTCTCAAGCGGCGGAAGCTATGGAGATGGGAGCGGATGCAGTTTTGGTAAACTCTGCCATTGCCAATGCGGGAGATCCGAAGACGATGGCAAAAGCTTTCTCTATGGCGGTAGAGGCGGGCAGAATGGCTTATGAAGCAAAACTCGCAAAAGAGTCAAATGAGGCGATAGCCTCATCGCCACTAACCGGTTTTTTACATGATTGATTTAAAAAGTTATAGCTCTTTTGAGCCTATTTTGGAGCATTTTGAAAAATTTGATTTTCAAGATTATCTTGATAAAGTTTCGGATAAAGATATCATCAACTCTATAAACAGGGATAATTTAGATGAGTTTGATTTTTTAAACCTACTATCTCCGAAGGCTCAAAATCATCTTGAGATGATGGCAAAAATCTCTCAAAAAAATTATATTAGACACTTTGGCAGAACCATAGGACTATATATACCTATTTATATATCCAATTACTGTTCAAGCGATTGTGCATATTGCGGATTTAGCAAAAAAAATAAAATCGTAAGAAAACATCTCACAAAAGATGAGATAGAAAAAGAGGCCAAAGAGATAGCAAAAACAGGTATCAAGCATATACTTCTCCTAACGGGAGAGTCTAAAAAAATGGCAAATTTGGAATATCTTTTAGATGCCGTGGAGATACTAAAAAGATACTTTAGCTCCGTCTCCATAGAGATATATCCTATGGAAACAAATGAGTACAGAGTGCTTAAAAAAGCCGGAGTTGATGCACTTACGGTTTATCAAGAGGTGTATGATAGAAAGATATACAAAGAGGTTCATACAAGCGGAGAGAAAAGCAACTTTTTATATAGGCTAAATACCCCCGAAAGGGGAGCAAAAGCTGGTTTTAGAGCTATTAGTATCGGTTCTCTTTTTGGTCTTGGAGAGATAAGAAGCGAAGCTTTTTTTAGCGGACTTCATGCCAAATATCTCATGGATAAATACCTTGAATGTGAAATTTCACTTTCTTTGCCGAGGATAAATCATGCCGAAGGGGATTTTAGACCTAAATACTCTCTTGATGATAAGACATTTTTGCAAATCATGCTCGCATATAGGATATATATGCCGATGATAGGTATAAATATCTCCACAAGAGAGAGGGCTGATTTTAGAGACAATCTCATAGGACTCGGAGTTACAAAGCTATCGGCAGGCTCCAAGACGGATGTAGGAGGATATGAGGGAAAAGATGTTTCAACCGCTCAATTTGATATATCTGATGATAGAAGTGTCAAAGAGATAGTCAAAGCGATAAAACATAGAGGTTATCAGCCAGTATTTAAAGATTGGATGGTGGAGATAGGAGCGGGAGAAGAGAGAGGAAGCGAGGAATGAGATATAAGAAGTGAAAAGGAGATTTTGAAATGAAAAAAGAGATACCTTTAGGGATTTATGGTATAACGGCGGAAAATTTTGCCAATGGTAAAAGCAATATAGAGTGTGTAAAAGAGATGATAAAAGGTGGTATTAAGATTATCCAATATAGAGAAAAATTCAAAAGTTTAAAAGCTAAAGTAAAAGAGGCGAAAGAGATAGCAAAAATATGCAAAGATAATGCAGTTGTTTTTATAGTAAACGACCATGTCGATATAGCTTTGCTTGTAGAGGCTGATGGTGTGCATGTCGGGCAGGATGACATGGATATAAAAGATGTCAGAAAAATAGTCGGGGATGATATGATCATAGGTGTTTCAACCCACTGTAAAGAGGATGCTATAAATGCCGTTAAAAATGAAGCCGATTATATAGGAGTAGGCCCTATCTTCAAAACAACCACAAAAGATAGAGCTCCGGTTGGCTTGGAGTATCTTGAGTTTGTCGTAAAAAATATAAATATCCCTTTTGTAGCTATAGGCGGAATAAAAGAACACAATATAAACAAAATCGCAAAAACCGGAGCTACAAGAATCTCTCTTGTTAGCGAAATAGTAGGGAGTGAAGATATAGTTTCTAAAATAGATTCTTTAAATAAAATTTTTTGATTTCATATACTAACCAATATAAGTCTATGATAATTCAAAAATTAATGTTTATTTGACATATACATTTATTCTCAAAATTTTATCCTTGGGATTACTGTGTAATGGTCTCATAATCCCAAAAATCTATCCAAAATTAATTTTTAATTTTTTTACAATGTCAATCTTATTTTTAAAAAAAGGAACAAAAAATGCTTTTTAAGGGGTATTGGTAGATTTCGTTAATCATTTTTGAATTAACAAATTAGTGCTTTGTGTGAGTAAAATCTATTGATATCACAGGAATTGCTATTTTGTGATATGTAAAATATAGGAGTTATTATGATAATAGTAGAAGTTATAGACAATTTTTTAAATGAATTAGTTAACATATTTTCAAAAATTGGAGAAGTGGTATTTTGAGAGGTCGATAATATGTGTATTTGCTTTAGTATTTAATTATTTTTTCTTTGTAGCTCTTTCCATATATAGCCATACTCCGCCAAGTAATGTTATCATTAAAACAGGAGCTATCCATATATGGCTTTTTAAAAATTCAACAAGTTCAAGTAAGTATTTTCCACTATAAAAACTACCCATACCAAAAGCCAATGCCCAGACAAGAGCCGAAAAGATATTGTATATGGTAAACTTTTTAAAATCATATCTTGTCAAACCTATAGCTATTGGAACAAGTGTCTTAAAGCCATACAAAAACTTTTGAAAAAATATGATCTTATCGCCATATTTTTTCATCATTATCGTGCTAAGAGCCAACTTTCTTTTATGCTTTTGAATATATGGCATAACTACCGATTTGTTATATCTTGCCACATAAAATAAAACGGTATCGCCTATAAAATTTGCAATGAATGCTACCGCTATACTTGTACTTATATCCATTTTGCCGGCATACGAAAGTATCCCTGCAGCCACAAGAGCAAAAAAACCGCCACCGAAAGAGTATAAAAATAGGATAACATATCCATAGGTGGATAATGAATTAAATATATCGCTCAAAACTATCTCGCATATCTTGATACCGTATCTATAAGAACTCTTGCACTCTTTGGTATATTTATACGGTATTTGTTAAATATATCCGTAGGAGATACATCTTTTTTGTAGTATATTTCATTATAGTCATCATTGACAGACAATACAGAACCGTCAAGGGCAACACCGGCAAAAAGACCTTTGGCTCTTGAATATGAATAAATTTCTGCATTTAATGAGCCATCCGTCGCCGCTGAAGCATTTCTACCAATCGGTCCTGCCGCTACTGCGGCATCGGCTCCAATCGTAAACTTACCGCTTATAATACCGTCAACTCCTCTTCTATTTTTAAAAACAAGGATTATATCGATAGATTGAACACCTATTTGCCAGCCTATATTGCCTCCTGTTAGATTTATAAAACATGGGGGACTCCACATACCATCTCTTTGTTTAATCATCAAAACACCTCTTCCGAACTTTCCGCCTATAACAAAACCTGCTTTTATCACATGCGGTATTATAGCAATAGCTTTTGCATTTCTTAAAAGCTTCGGAGGTATGGATTGCTCCGGTATCTTCATAATAGAATGTATAATATTTGCAGAAGATATGATTATTTTATCTTGATTTTGTCCGGCCAAAAGGTTTAATCCAAAAAAAATCATCAATATATAAATTATCTTTGCTATACTTTTTTTCATCTCATGTCTCCTTTTATGTGGTTGGAAAAACTACCCTCTTTTTCCACCAATTCATCAAATGTACCCTCTTCTATGATCGTTCCATTCTCAAGCATATATACATAATCCGCTTGTCTAATGGTACTCAATCTGTGTGCTATTATTATAGTGGTTTTTTCTTTTAAAACATCTTTTAAAGCTTCAAAAAGATTTTCTTCGGTATGAATATCCAATGCACTTGTAGATTCATCAAGTATAACTACATTTGGTTCTTGGATGATCATCCTGGCTATACTTATCCTCTGCCTTTGTCCGCCTGAGAGTTTAACACCATTTTTTCCAACTTTCGTATCAAGCCCTTTATCAAGTGATTCTATCATATCTTGAAGTTGTGCTTTTTTCAATGCCTCAATAACTCTATCATCATCTATATCTTTACCGAGAGTTAAATTAAATCGTATCGTATCATTAAAAAGTAAAGGATTTTGTAAAACGAGATATATATGCTCTCTTAAAATATCAAGACCTATCTCTTTAACATTTATATCATCTATCAAAAGCTCACCCTCTTTCAAAGGGTAAAACCCTACTATGATTTGAGCAAGGGTACTTTTACCACTACCACTTGCCCCTACTATAGCCACTTTTTTTCCTTTTTCTATCTTGAGATTTATTTTTTGAAGTATCTTTATACCATTATTATAGGAAAA
>Ga0256842_1000700_pt1 | contig 29150 bp, 30 predicted proteins | sample 4559240metaG_FD_185973 | JGI IMG/M metagenome (GOLD analysis project Ga0256842, IMG submission 185973) | Hydrothermal vent microbial communities from Guaymas Basin, Mexico - 4559-240 | ecosystem: Environmental > Aquatic > Marine > Hydrothermal vents | place: Mexico: Guaymas Basin | collected... | reverse complement strand
TGCGGGAGGCGGTAGGATTTTTATTTGCTCTTTTTGTCTTGATCTGGAATGAGCAATATGAAAAGCAATTGGGGCCGGTTGGAAGCTAAAACAGAGTTTTTCAGGGACGACTAGTTAAAAATACAAGTCAAAATTTTAAACATACTGCTTAAGTAGTACCAAAAAAGCATATTGGGCATAAAGGGCAAATTAGTTTTTTCTGATTTAGTTGAAAAAGTTTCGTTTGTAAACGAAAAAAAATTGATTTTTAAAAAAGTTTCATGTATAGTCTAAACTATGCCAGAAATAAAAATAATGACCTCCAATCTGGTTAAAAGGGAAAAATACTTAAAGACGCTTGGTACCTATTTAGGAAAGCCTCTCATAAAGATTCTCTTAGGGATGAGACGAAGTGGAAAAAGTTCTATTATTAGACTTTTAATTGCTGAACTGCTTGAAAAAGGAGTGCCTGAAAAAAATATCATCTATATTAACAAAGAATCCTTAGAGTTTGAGGATATTGAAACCTACAGAGATTTATATAGCTATGTGGTGAAAAATTTTAAAGGTGTAGAAGGACAGAAGTATATATTTATTGACGAAGTGCAGGAAATTAAGGAATGGGAAAAAGCGGTGGTCTCGTTTTTAGCAGAGGGGATAGGAGATGTGATTATCTCTGGCTCTAACTCACGTCTTCTTTCAGGGGAACTTGCAACCCTTTTAAGTGGGAGGTATGTGGAAATCCCTGTTCATCCTTTAACTTTTAATGAATTTTTAGAATTTCGCAAAGAGTTTGGTGAAAAGAAAAAGCTTGATACCGAAGAGTGTTTTAGAGAATTTTTAAAATATGGTGGACTTCCTGGAATTCATTACTTACCATTTAATGAGGAACTCGTTTTCCAATACCTCAATTCAGTTTTGAACACAATTCTTTATAAAGACATTATAACCAGATTTAAAATCAGGGATACTGCTCTTTTTGATAAAGTTGTGAGATATTTGTTTGATAACATAGGAAACATTACGACGGCAAAGAGAATAGCTGATTATTTCAGAAACCAAAGGATTAAAGTGGCCGTGGATACGGTGCTGAATTACATAAGGTGTATAGAAACTGCACTCTTGATTAAAAGAGTTTATAAGTACGACATAAAAGGGAAACGCCATTTAGAGTTTTACGAAAAGGTGTATTTGACCGATGTTGGGTTAAGGAATGGACTTATTGGATATAGAGAAAAAGATGTAAACGGAATACTTGAGAATATTGTTTACAACGAGCTTTTAGCAAGGGGATACAAAGTTTATATAGGGAAGTTAAATGGGCTTGAAATAGACTTCGTTGCAGAAAAGCACGGAGAAATTAAATACATACAAGTATGCTATTTATTAGCAGAAGAAAGCACAATTGAACGCGAGTTTGGGAATTTACAGAAAATAAGGGATAACTATGAAAAGGTGGTGATTTCTTTGGATAAGTTTTTCGTAAAAGAATTAAAAGGAATAAAGCATGTCTATCTAATTGACTTCTTGAGAGAAGAGGACATTTAAATCCTGTTCGGCTAAAGGCATCCGAGAAATCCCAGAAACAGTAAAAAGCCATTTTCACCTTGACACAAGACCCAGGCGGCGTGGTATAAAGTAAATACCGTTAAGGAAAACAATAATGAAACGAACAAAGATTATTGCTACCCTAGGCCCAGCGGTAGAAACTAAAGAAAAGATGATGGCTTTGATAAAGGCCGGTTGTGATATTGCTAGAATTAATGTAGCCCACGGTGATATGGACTATCATAAAACCTTAATTACTACTTTTAGAGAAGCCTCTAAGGCTGTAGGCAAGACTACGGCCGTCATGCTGGACATAAAAGGGCCAGAGATTAGAACTGGGCCTGTGAAAGAGGGAGAAATAACTTTAAGCAACGGTCAGCTATTGACCTTAACCCCCAAGGAAATTTTAGGCACACCCAACTGCCTCCACATCAATTTTCCTACTCTTGCGCGTTATCTAGAAAAGGGAGATGTTATTCTCTTGGACGACGGCAAGATAAAGCTAAGGGTGATAGAAATAAAAGAGCAAGATATTCTTACCCGGGTTATCTGTGGAGGTAAGATTAAAGGAAAGCGAGGAGTCAACATACCTGGAAAGGAAATTCCAGTACCTTACCTTACTTCTAAGGATCAAAGTTATTTAAAGCTCGCGATCAAAGAGGGCCTAGATTTTATTGCTGCCTCTTTTGTGCGCACAGCAGAAGATGTATATGTGGTAAAAAAGTATTTAGCAGAAGCTGGAGGAGAAATTCCTATCATTGCCAAGATAGAAACCCAGGGGGCGATAAAACACATTGATGAAATTTTAGAAATAAGTAATGGCATCATGGTAGCGAGAGGGGACTTGGGAGTAGAAATGCCTGTAGAAGAATTGCCAGGTGCGCAAAAATACCTTCTTAAAAAGGCCTGTGAACACGCTAGACCTGCCATTATTGCCACGCAGATTTTAGAAAGTATGTTGATTCAGCCTGTGCCTACACGGGCCGAGGTGTCAGACATTGCCAATAGTATTTTGGATGGAGCAGATGCCCTCATGCTTTCTGGAGAAACCGCGGTTGGTAAATATCCAGTAGAGGCCGTCAAAACACTGGTAAAGGTAGCAAGAAGGGCAGAGACACTGCTGTTTAAAAAGGGAGAATTCGTAGAACTAAAGGGAGGAATTTCCCATAATATGAGCAATGCAGGCGTACTCTTGGCTAGGGAAATGCGGGCAGATGCCATCCTTTGTATTACCCGTTCTGGGAAAACGGCCAGACTTGTATCTAAGCATCGCTCCAAAGCCCCTATCATTGTCGCTACCTACAGAGAAGAAATCTTACGCCGCACTTGTCTTTATTGGGGGACACAAGGGTTGGTGATAGAAAAGGATAATTCAACCGATGCCGTTATTACACAGGCGCTAAATAAGGCCTTGGCTTATAAATACATTAAACCAGCAAATGTATTAGTGGTCATCACCGGAGAACCCATGGGGCTTTCAGGCACAACCAATGTGGTACAGGTGCAGATTGTGGGAGATATCTTAGGAAGGGGTACTGCCTTTGGTAACAGGCGGATAAAAGGAAAAGTTTGGAAATACGACCCTCATAAAACAAAGGAGAAATATGAAATCCTTGTTGCCAAGAAAGAGCCAGAAGAGAACGCGATTTTAAATTCTCAGGCCGTGATTATAGAAAACAAAATATTAAATCCCAAAACAGTCAAAAAGGCCATGCATAAAGGCATCATTATTATGGTTGGAGTCAAGGGGATCTATGAAAAAATAAACCAAGGAGAGGTCATTCAGCTTGATCCCCAAAGAGGTTTAATCTGGCGCTGATTAACCTAATTTATCCCATCCTTTTCTTGTTAGATAAAAATAAAAGGCACCGTCTTTTGGACAGTGCCTTTATTTTAACATCAATTATTTCCTAATTAGGCCAAGCTAGGCCAATTTTTAGTGGCTACCTTTATCCCTTGGCGGGTAATGATCAAGGCCTGTTTACCAATGGCTTCCATAAAGCGCTTAGCCTGCAGTGGCCTGAAGACAAAGGCCGTGGTAGAAAGGGCATCGGCATCGGCTACGGTTTCAGCAATAACACTGGTACTGCTATTTAACCGAGGTGAAAGACCAGTAGTGGGGTCAACAATGTGCCCATAAAGTTTTTCTTGGTCAAAATAGATTTCATAGTTACCAGAAGTAGCAATGGCGTTGTCATTTAAAACAATCATATCTACATAGCTTTCCAGATTAAAGGGATTCCTAATAGCAATCTTCCAATTCCGTTTACCAATGGCCCGAATATCTCCACCCGCATTAATAAGCGCATGCTTTACACCTATCTTTTTTATCAGCTCAGCCGTTTTATCTACGATATAACCCTTAGCAATCCCATCAAAGGTAAGTCCCATTCCGTCTTTCAACCTTACAACTTTACCATCAAAGAAAATCTTATTAGCACCTACCAAGGATAAGGCCTCTTTTATTTCTTGGTGTGTAGGTGGCTTACCTGTACGGGCAAAGCTGTTTTTAAGAAGATCCACCAGCGGTTTCACCGTTACATCAAAAGCACCTTGCGTTAAACGGTAATAATAAAGAGACTTCTTTAAGACATAACCAAGTTCAGGCGGTATATCGTTTATGTATCCATGAGCATTAAGCACACCTACAATCGTATTGCTCTTAAAGCGGTCAAAAATTTGGCTTAGTTCCTTAATCCTAGCAAAGCCACGTTCAACTGCTTCCTCAGCCCGATTCGGAGATGGGTCCAAAACTGTAATCGTTACCATCGTACCCATTAAAGGAAGTGTCCGTTCTATTTTATGTAACTTTTTGTTAAACTTAACCTCACGCAAAGGAGTAGCAAAAGCTGGAGGGGTAGCTAAAGAAATACCTAAGATGCCCATTATTTTCAAAAAATCCCTTCTGTCTAAACAGGCATCTAATTCTTTTTGTAGATAAGTCTTCATAACCTCCTCCTTAAGGCACCAATAAGACTGGAACTTGAGATAATTCAGCCACTCGCTGTGAAACACTTCCTAACCATAAGGCCCGCCACCGACCCTTTCCAGTTGTGCCTATAAAAATTATATTGGCTCCGCATTCTTGCGCTGCATTTAATATCTCCTGGGCGGGCTTACCTACACGCACATAAGAGCTAGCTTCCATCTCCTTTTGTTTTAATTCCTCAGCTAGTTTGTTCAGCCTTTCTTTAGCCTCTTTTATCTGGTTCTCTAAGGCAGCTTTGTCCAAGTCTTCAGACACTACGTGCACCAAACTTACCTTTTTCAATACTCCTTTAAAGTTTTCTAAAAACTGAAATGCCCTTTCTGAAGGTTCGGACCAATCGGTAGTCAGCAAAACATGATCACAAAGCCTCTGATTAAGCACACAAAACTCTCTTCCTTCCTCCATATCACACCACATATATTTAAAAACTAGCACAGGCCGTTTAGTAGAGTGAAGTAGGTCTAACATGGTACTACCAATATACCTTTCTAATGCCCGTCTTTTTTTACGTCCAGCCACGATTAGATCTACATCTTCCTCATCAGCAACAGCCAAAATCTTAGCCACAGGTTTTCCCACCAAAATATAGCTCTTACTCTTTATCCCCTTTTGGTTTAGAAACTCCTGCCATTCTTCAAACCTAACACGTGCAATTTCCCTTAATCTTTCTTCCTCTTCTTTTAAGTATCCACCATAAGGGACAAAACCCACTTTTTCTCTTTCAATTACATGTAAAAGCACAACCTCTTCTAGTCCTGCTTCTTTTAATTCCAATAAAGTGGTTAAGGCATCAAAAGAAAGTTCTCTAAACTTCGTTGCAAATAATATTTTACGAATACTCATCTCTCCTCCTTAGAAAAAGATTAAAGTAACCAAGATAAACAAAGGCACTAAAAATACCAAAGAATACTTAAAGATATAACCAAGGAAACTAGGCATTGGTGTGCCTGCCTCTTCCGCAATGGAGCGCACCATAAAATTTGGGGCATTACCAATATAGGTATTGGCACCAAAAAACACAGCCCCAGCTGAAATCGCTTCCAGATAAACAGGATGCTCAGCCAAAAGCTTCTTGACCGCCACCGGCTCAGGTAAACCTGCATAGAACTTTCCAAGGGCACTACTAAAGAAGGTCAAATAAGTCGGGGTATTGTCCAAGAAAGAAGAAAGAGCACCCGTAATCCAAAAGTAATGGGCAGGTTCTTTAATGGCCCGAATGAGTGGAGCCGCCGCTCCCTTTTCGCCAGCCTTAAGAATAGCTACGCAAGGAATCATCGTTATAAAGATGCCCGCAAAGAGATAGGCCACTTCTTCAATGGGAGCCCAACTAAACTCATTATCCTCTCTTACCCTTGCCGGCGTTACAATTAAAGAAATAATACCCATAAGAACAAGAATACCATCTCTAACCAAATCTTGCACCGTTCTTTCTATTCCCAAAATTTCTACCGTTCCCCAATCTACCAAACCACTCATTAAAACAGCACCAACAATACCACCTAAAAAGAAGAAGTTATACCAACCTTCTAATCGCAAGGGTTCTTTTTCACCTGTATAAGGCTGAATTCCTTCTTTCTTATAGAAATATAAATCAAATAGAAAATAGATAATCAATAAACAACCTGCCGCAAACAGCAAATGCGGTAATAGCCTAAGTGTCCAGAAAAATGGCACACCATGTAAAAATCCTATAAAAAGAGGAGGATCGCCTAAGGGAGTTAAAACACCACCAATATTAGCAACCAAGAAGATAAAAAAGCAAACCATAAAAGTCCTATATTTTCTGTTTTTATTTGCCCTAAGAAATGGCCTAATTAGCAACATCGCTGCCCCTGTAGTTCCCATCCAGGAGGCCAAACCGGTACCAATGGCCAACATGGTGGTATTTGTAAGGGGAGTTCCAACTAAAGTTCCTCGTAAATAAATACCTCCAGCAACCGTAAAGAGCGACCATAAGAGGATGATAAAAGGAAGGTAATCAGTAATACAAATATGAAGAATCTCATGTATGGCCGCATGTTTATAGACCATGACAAAAGGAATAGCTAAAACTAAGGCCCAAAAGGCAGCTACTTTACCGTAATGATCATGCCAGAACTTGGGAGCAAAAAGAGGGAAAAGGGCAATAGAAAGAAGAATACCTACAAAAGGAATGCAGCTCCAAAGGGGAAGTAGTTCTCCAATATTTACGTGACCCTCTTCGGCCTCATAAACAGCATGATGTGTAGATACCGCCACTTCATGACCACTGCCTTCATGAATTGCCTCTCTATAGACTACCTTTTCGGACACTTCCGGAGTAGAAGCTGCCTGCTGTTCTGCTGTCCACCCCACTCCTATACCAAAAAACAACAGAAAAATAGATAATAACAAGACCACTTTTTTCATATCTCCACCTCTTTTATGATTTATGCAAAACTTTTGTAATAACAGGTGTAAAAAATGGGCTTTTTTTATATATTCTATCATTATATAATTTGATGCCTATAAAAGATATCCCTAGAAAAAGAAAGGAGAAAAAACACATAGACAAATTGGGATTTCTAAATAGATGAACCCAATAACCTACAACCATTCCCAACATAAACGCAACTAAAGGTATAAAATACAAAATAAAAGCAGCCTTTACTTCATCTTCTACCTCTATTTTAACCAACACTTCTTCTCCTTGTTTTGCCTGTACAGGATTATCTGCCTCTATTAAGATATAGGGTTTACTTAACATCCCACAAAATTTCGCTGCCTTACAGTGCTCACATTCAGAACTACGCTTAATCTTAACCTTTGCTTTTTGGTTATATGTTTCCACAACCGTTGCTACTTCTTGCCGTACGACCATTAATCAACCACCCAAATGGTACAATTTCTAAGATTGTTTACTATCTTAGTAGAAACACTTCCCATAAAGAAGGCCCTACCCATACCCCGTCTACCAACTACCACTGTATCATAATCTCCCGTCTCTACTTCCCGAATGATATCCCTGGCAATACCTTCTTTTTTTCTCGTCAGTTTCATCTCAACATTTTCTTCAGAAATGCCACTATTTATCAAAATCTTCTTCGCCTTTTCTTGGGCCTCTTTTAGTTCCTTTTCTTTTTGAAACCTTAAACTTTCTATGTATTCTACAGCTTGAGAAAGGCCAATTGCCTTCTTTGCAAAATCCCCACTTAAAATATCAGCCAGACCCTTAGGTAATTCTGGCAAAACGGAAAATAACACAATTTTTATTTCCTTACATCCGACCAATGTTTCTCCTACATACCGCACTGCCTTCATAGAAGCTTCCGAACCATCTACGGCTAAAAGGATTTTTTGTGCCATTTCCTTCTCTTTTTATAAAATTAGCCAGGCAATATCCACTGAATTGCTCCGGTTGGACATTTTTCAACACACTTACCACACAAATTACATTTACTTGGATCTACTACTGAAAGGAAGTTTTTGATTTCAATAGCCTTTTCTGGACACACCTTCTTACAAATACCACAACCTAAGCAACCAACTTCACAAAGTTTTTTAACAACTGGTGGGGCATCGTGATTATTACAGACTGTAGCTATTTTCTGAGAAACAGGTAATAATCTAGGAATGCCCCTTGGACATACCCTCACGCAAGTACCACAACCAGTGCATTTATTCCTATCCACAACCGGAATCCCATCTTCTCCCATACTTAAGGCCCCAAAGGGACAACTTTTTACACAAGTACCCAAGCCTAAACATCCATATTGACACTCCTTATCACCACCAGCCACCAAAACAGCTGCCCGACAGTCTTCAATGCCCATATATTGAAAACGGCGTTTTGCTTTATCCCTTGTTCCTTTACACATAATATGGGCTACTTTTGGCTCCTTCTCTTCTACCGCCCTACCTAAAATTTCGGCTATTTTGGCATGCACTTCTGGACTGCTAGCGACACAGGCGTTTACTGGTGCTCGTCCCGCCACAATGGCGGCAGCACAATCGGCACATCCAGCATAACCACAACCACCACAGTTTGCCCCTGGTAGAAGTTCTTCTACCGCCTTTATTCGGGGATCAACTTCTATATAAAACACTCTAGAAGCCACCCCTAGCATAATCGCAAATACCGCTGCCAATCCTCCCATAAGTAAAACTGGATAAAGCGCTGCACCTAATATTCCCATTTTTCTACTCCTATTTTGCTAATCCTTGAAAGGCAAAAAAAGATAAACCAATTAAACCTGCTGTAATCAAACCAATACTTGTATCCTGGAAATTTTTGGGAATACGTGCAAAATTAAACCTTTCTCTAATACCGGCCATAATTATCAATGCCAACCCAAAACCCATAGCCGAAGCAATTGAAAACACCACTGTTTGAATAAAGTTAAATTTCTCTTTTATATTTAAAAAACAAGTCCCTAACACAGCACAGTTAGTCGTAATGAGAGGCAGGTATATTCCTAAAGCGCGGTATAAAGGTTGGCTAATTTTTCTAATAGCCATTTCTACAAGCTGCACAAATACTGCAATAGTTAGAATAAAGGCTAATGTCTCTAAATAAAGAAGATCATAAGGAATTAACAGATATTTTTCAATTAGCCAGGTAATAGGCCCTGTGCAGCCTAACACAAAGGTTACAGCACAAGCCATACTGAAGGCTGTATCCATCCTTTTAGAAGTTCCTAAAAAGGGACAGTTACCCAAAAAACGAGCTAAAAGAATGTTATTAATAAAAATGGCCGAAACTACCAACATAACGTAATCGGAAAAATGCCATACTTCATGATGCATTGTTTTACCCCTCTATATCTTATTTTTCAGATCCTATAAGATTCATTATCCCTAACATTATTCCCAAACATACAAAAGCACCAGGAGCCTTTTGAAGAAAACTAAGAGGTTTAAAGCCAGACCACATTACTTGATGTCCCCAAACAGTGCCCTTGCCTAACAGTTCGCGAAAGAAGGCTAAAGAAGTAAGAGACATGGTATATCCAAGTCCCATACCTAAGCCATCGGCAAGAGAGTAAATAACAGGGTTTTTAGAAGCAAAAGCTTCAGCTCGGCCTAACGGGATACAGTTTACTACAATCAAAGGAATAAATATACCCAAAGACATATAAAGAGGATAAAAATAGGCCTGAGTAACCAATTCTACTATGATTACAAAGGTAGCCACGACAACAATGAAACAAGGTAAACGTACTTCATCAGGAATAATTTTGCGCAACATAGAAATAAAAATATTAGAACAGGTTAAAACAAAAGTTAAACATAACCCCATTCCTAGACCGTCGCTTACAGTCGTAGTACAAGCTAAAGTAGGACATAATCCTAATACAAATCTAAAAGGAGGAATCTCTTTCCATAATCCTTTTACGAATTCATTTACAAACCTTTTAGTATCCATATATCAACTCCTCTAACCTAGTTTTGAAGAAAGCTTTTGTTTAATATCTGGAAATAGCTTCATCGCATTAGCAATGGCGTTAGTCACAGCTGTAGAGGTCTCAGTAGCACCACTAACAGCTTGAATATCTCCACCTGCATTACTCAAAGCAATCTTTGAATTCCAGCTTTTGCCTATAAATTGACTCATAAATTCTTTAGAATTAATTACTTTAGTTCCGATACCAGGCGTTTCAGCGTGTTTTACTACTTTCACACCCACAATCTTACCCTCTACTGTTATTCCTACCATAACTTCCACAGGTCCTCCATGTCCATTAGCACTTGCCGTATAAGCTAAAGCAAAAAGTTTACCCCCTTTCTTAGCAGGAAAAACTGTAATCTCCCTTCCCTTTTTTCCCTTTCCGATAATTATCTTAACCCTATCCGCAATAGGATCATTGTCACTTGGAGGTAAGACTACCTTAACAGCTGGTGCCATGAGGGCTTTTAGCTGCTGATATTCTATCTGTTCTTTTGTTCCCTCTCTTACTAATGTCAAAAGAACCGCCGACACTACACAAATACCTGTTAAAACTCCAACCAGTCTCACTAAGAGTTTAAACACTGCTCTTTACCCTCCCAAAAGGTTTTGGACGTGTAAATCGATCAATCAAAGGTGTAAAGGCATTTGCTACTAAAATAGCAAACCACACTGGATCTACCCATTTTCCCCAAAGTCGCCCTAACATTGTCACTAAACCTGCCATGGCACCAAAAATAAACATTCCTAAGGGAGTAAATGGCGTAGTAACAAAATCTGTTACAAAGAAAAACGCAGCTAGCAAAGTAGAGCCACTAAATATCTGGATAAGGATAAATGGGTATAAGTACTGTCTATCGCCGTTATAAAATATGAGAGAAAAGAGCAAAACAGTACCCAAAAAGCCTATTGGAGCATACCAGTTAATGTATCTTTTTATAAAAAGGAAAACCGCCCCAACAAGAATAGCAAGGGCACAAATACAACCTACACATCCAAAAAGATAGTCTCCCCAAGCTCCAGGTTTCCATCCTAGCAGTACTTTAATTAATAACTTTAGCTTTCCCCCTAAAGTAGACCAATCTCCCACTCCATAGGCTTCGCTAAAGTAGCTATAATCTTCTACGATAGCACTAATTCCTTCCAATTTAAGCACTCCCAATACACTGCTTGCCATACTTAAATAACTAGGATAAGAAAGTTTAAGGACTGCCCATCCTACAAGTACAGGATGAAAAGGATTATTTCCAAATCCTCCATACACATACTCTCCCACCAAAAGACCAACAAAAACACCAACTGCAACCGCCCACCAAGGAACACTTATGGGCATAATAGCAGCAAAAAGCAATCCCATCAGCAAAGCATGACCACTCATAAGATCTACTTTTTTACAAATCATTTTTTGGAAAAGAGCATCAAATAAAATTGCAGAAACCACAGCGGTTACAACAATTTCAACCGCTTTCATCTTGAAAAAATAGATTCCAGCTGCTATTACAGGCAAAAGAGCGATAACAAAACCATAAATAACATGAGTTACAGAGTTTTTACTTTGAATATGAGGCCCTACCGATACAACAAAACCTTTATCTTTCATTGCTCCTCTCTCTTTATTTGAGATTTTCCAAATTTAATCCAGTGCACTAAAGGTATCTTGGCTGGACATACATAGGCACAACAGCCACACTCAACACAATAAGAAAGGTTATAAGCCTCTGCCTCGTTAAACATGCCTACTTCACAATAGGAGGCAATAATGTGGGGTAAAAGTCGCATGGGACAAACCTTGACACACCAACCACAGTTGATACATTTTTGATCTGAAATAACAGCTAAATCTGATTCTCTTTGCACAAAAATGGCATCTATTTCCTTGGTAACAGGTATATCAAGAGTGTATTGGGCTAACCCCATCATTGGACCACCTACAACTACCTTTCCAATCTCACCACTTACTCCACAATGGCTAAGCACATCTTTTAAAGGTGTGCCAATGCGCACACGGAGATTTTTAGGTGTATTTACTGCCCCAAAAACAGTCACTATTTTATCTACAGGAGGCCTATTTGTCCTTAAACATTCCCACACATTTACCACTGTTTCTAAACCCACAACACAAACACCTACATCTTCAGGTACACCGTTAGGAGATGGGACTTCTTTTCCCGTTACCGCCTTTACTAAAAACTTAGCCAACCCAATAGGATACTTAGGCGGCACTACCGCTACTTCAGCTACCCCCCTAATGGCCCCTTCAATGGTTCCCTGTGCCTGAAGACTAATATTTTCAACCACTAGGTAGACAGTGTTTACACCTAGAATTTTCTTAATTATCTTTATTCCGCCGGCAATTTCTTGTCTTTTTTCGGCCAATAATCTTAGGCATACTCCTACACCTGGCTCTACATCTACCCCATTCACAATAAGAGTTGTGACGCCTTTCATTTGGGCAAAATTGAATTTAGCCGCTAGAGGAACCGCATCTATGCCATAATCCACAATACCATTATTTTGAATAGCTTGTAATATTTGATCTTTTGAAAAAGATAGAGGATCCTTGTCAACTGCCTCTACTGCCCACTCTTCTTTTCCATCAGACTCAATACCTACGGCCGGAATATATCCACCTTTAAGATCAGGAAATCGCTTAACTATCTCCACTACCTTTCCAGACACAGGAGCATGAATTGGCGCTGTATCCTCGCCTCCTTCTCCCAAAACATCTCCTATCTTAACTTCCTGTCCCTTCTTTACCTTTGCCTTACATGCAGCCCCCTGGTGTTGCTTTAAAGGAATAATCAACTTAGAAGGCACAGGCAAATCCTCAATGGCCGTCCCTACCCTTTCTATCCCTAAAGCAATTCCACCTTTTATCGTTCCTGTCTTCATAAGCAAACCCGAATCTAGAATTTAGAATTACCTATAGCACTTCGTCTTTTGGGTGTCAAGAAAAAATTGTAATCTCACAGCTACATACTTCGCAAATCTTCCTTTATTCTCTCCACTACTTTTTCTATGGCTTGTCTTACAGCAGGTGAACATTCTTTTCCAAAATGTGTCGTATCCTCAGCTTCTACCAGAATTATCTTCAATTTTCTAGGCATTTCCTCAGGAAATATCAAATAGCCTGTTTTTAAGGTAGTACCTAAAGTAATGGCATGAGAGTTGATCAAGGCATGGGTAGTAAAAATATCCTCCAATCTTAGCTCTAAAATTGTCCCTGGTAACTTGCCAAATTTAGCAGCATCTATAATAATAACTTTTTCATAACCCAAAATTTTATCAATTAGCTCAAAACCTACGGTATAAAGAATAGTTGTTTCTACAGGAACTTGCTGGTTATTTAGAGTTTCTACTACTTGAATGCCTAGTTTATCATCCCGCAAAAGAGGATTGCCAATACCTACAACAAGACAAGTTTTTTTCATCTTTCCCTCCTCTTTAACTACACAATACATCTCGCTTTAGTAACAATTTTCTCCTATATTGCATCTCTAACACTCGTTACTCCACTACCCACACTAATAAACAAAAGGCAATTCTTAGAATAACGAATTTCAGGCAAAATAAAAAGGTCAGGGGAATTCCCCTGACCTTCTGTTTACAGAATACCAGAACAATTTTTATGATTTCAACTCTTTTGATCTATCAAAATAATGCGTATGCAGTAAGTGATGTGCCAGTGTGCTTACCGGCTTCTTGAGAAAGTCTGCATATATCTGCTTTATCTCTGGATTCTCATGAGATTTCCTGAGAGGAAGCTGCCTATCTTCTCTGTTTAGGGTTTCAACTCTAGCTTTAATTGTTTCTCTATCCGTAGGTATAGGTTGTCCACCGCCACCAATACAACCACCAGGACATGCCATGAATTCTATAAAGGTATAGCTGGCAAATTCTCCACCGTTTTTGATTGAATCACATATCTTTCTGGCGTTACCAAGTCCATGGGCCACCGCAACTTTGATTGCCTTTCCATTAAGCTTAATGGTAGCGGTTTTTATGCCTTCAAGCGTTCCAAGTTCCTCAAATTCCAATTTTTCAAGAGGTTTTCCGGTTATAATTTCATAAGCCGTTCTTAAAGCCGCTTCCATCACACCGCCAGTTCTGCCAAAAATCGTTGCTGCACCGGTATATTTGCCAATCAATGGATCCGCCTCTTCCTCTGGCATTTCCGCTAGATTTATACCTGCCATTTTGAGAAGTTTAGCACATTCTCTCGTGGTAAGGACATAGTCAACATCTTGGAATTTCTCTTCTTCCTTCACAACGCCTTTTTCAAGCCAGTATTTGAAGGCATCGCACATTTCACTTCTTGTGCGCTCAAATTTTTTAGCTGTGCATGGCATGATAGAAACAACTACCATTTTCCTTGGATCTATGCCAAGCTTTTCGGCGGCATAAGTTTTAGCCACAGCCCCAAACATTTGCTGGGGAGATTTTGCTGAAGATATATGTGAGATTAGCTCTGGATAAAATGTTTCACAGAACTTTACCCATCCCGGACTACATGAGGTAAACTGAGGAAGAGAAGAACTCACTTCTGCTAAGGCTTCTTCATCTACTTCTATCGGAAGCTCATCTTTGCTAAGGATACCAGCTTTTACCAATCTATAGACAAGCTCTGTGCCTTCTTCCATGATGGTAAGGTCAGCGGCAAAGTTTGTATCCCAAATCTTATCAAAGCCAACCCTTCTTAAGGCTGCATATATCTTGCCTGTAACCAATTCTCCTGGCTTCATACCAAATTCTTCACCCAAGCTAGCTCTGATTGAGGGAGCAAATTCAACAACAACGAATTTCTCTGGATCTTTAAGGGCCTTCCATACTTCCATTACATCATCTACTTCTCTTATCGCTCCAAGAGGTCTGGAGTATGGACAGGTCTCACATCCAAATGCCTTTTTGAATACCTTAACTTCTCCACTTTCTTTACCCATAGGGCAGGCATGGATACACTGTCCACACCTTGTACATCTCGCTTCATCTACGAGGATAACTCCTTTTTCGTCAACAAAGGCAAGGGCTTCAACCGACTGCACGGTCTTGCAGGTTTCAACACAATTTTGGCATCTAATACAAAGCTCAGGTTCATAGAAAATAGCCGGAGAGGAAAACCATGGTTCAATGTTCCACTTTTCTCTCTCTTTCATGGAAATTAACCCGGCATTTTCAGCCTCACAAGCAACAAATTCCTGTAAGAGTTTTACAAGGTAACAATTTTCTTTCTCTTTTAACCAGGTCAACCTTTCTATAAGTTTTTCCTCCACAAGCTTGGAACGTGTGTTTATAACCATACCGTCTTTTACTTTTAATCCTTTAAGGATCTTAGGATGGACAATCCTACCATCAACTTCCACAATATTTATGAGCGGACAATCTTCATTTTTGATAAATTCAAGCTGTGGAATTTCAAAAGGTCTAAAGAAAGTCTTACCTTCTTTTTGAAGAAGGTCATAAACACTCATGCTTCCTTCAACTTCCACATCCTTACCATCAAGCTTTACTACTACCTTTTCAGCCTCCTCAACCTCGTCCTTTTTTACCTTTAGCGGATTTGGACCAAGCTTTTTGAGCTGCTCTGTATATTCTGTCATCACATCGGCAAACTTTTTACCCTCAGCCCCTGAAATCCATTCAAGTCTAAACCGCTCTGGTTCAAAACCTAATTCAGGTAACACCTGCTTTAGGAGTTCCATCCGCCGGGCTGTCTTGTAGTTGCCCTCTTTATAATGACAATCACCAAAATGACAGCCACCTACAAAAACCGCATCTGCTCCCTTAAAGAGAGCATCTAAAACAAATTCAGGTTCTACCCTTCCTGAACAAGGTACACGGATTAATTTTATCGATGGTGGATATTTACAACGCAAACTACCAGCTAAATCTGCACCTGTATAAGTGCACCAATGACACGCAAATCCGACAATATTTGGGGAGAAAGCCATTGTTTTCCCTCCTCTAACAAAATTTACCAAAAGAAAAGAGATTATAAATTTTCTGAAGAACCTTCGTGGTTCTTGATTGACTAAAAACCGAAATTATTTTTTGTTACTTTTTTTAAAAAAAGTGTTACACAAGAGCTTATAAACATAAATGAATTTCTTGTCAAGTAAAAATTTCTTCCAAGATTTGAAGTAACTCTCTAATTAAAGGTGGGTTTGGGAGGAATATTAATAAGAAAATTCTGCCCTGCCATTAAAAGACAGGGCAGAATAAAGGATAAAAACTTAGAAGTTCTTCAAGGACTGATAAAGCTCACCCTTGGGGGTGTAAATGTCTATCTGGAAAGGTATTGTTCCTTTTGTAACCGCATGGGTTGCACAGGCAAGACACAAATCATACGGCCTAAAAGCCATTTCTACATGATTTAAAATAGCTTCATCTACCTTCCCTTCTTTGATAAAGTGTTTAGCTGCCTTTCTAATGGCGAGGTTTATTGGCCCCTTATTATGCGTAGTAGCAACGATTAAATTAGCCTCTTTGACAATCCCTTTTTTGTCCGTCTTGTAGTGGTGAATAAGTGTTCCGCGTGGTGCTTCAACGATACCTACACCTTCACCTGTCGCTTCGCCTACTTCTACTCTTGTGTCAGGAGATGTAATTTCAGGGTCTTTAGCCAGTTGCAGACATTTTTCTGCCGCATTTAACAGTTCAATGGCCCTTGCCCAGTGATAGGCAAGTACCTGATGCACAGGCTTGGCCTTCAATGTTTCATACATCTTTTCATAGGCCTCTTGAGCAAGAGGCGTGTCCATACCATTAGCTGCATTTAATCTCGCCAGCGGACCGACACTATAAAGGCTTGTACCCTCCCCATCTACAATGCCCTTCCAACCAATTTGTTTCAGATAAGGCATTTTAAGATAACTCCAGGGCAACACCCGCTCGGCAATGTAATCTAAATAACCTTTACCTGTAAAGGTGGCTATCTCATTTCCATTTGTATCCACCACCCGCTGTGTGCCATCATAATAAGCCACCCTTCCCTGGTCATCTACCGTGCCCATATAGTTGACCACAACCTTATACATGTCACCTGTAACAAGCTCCATGTACTTTTCATTTTTTAAAATTACATCATCAAATATCTGCAAGGTCAGTTTACCGAGTTCTACTAATTGCTCTGACAGTTTTTCTATTTCCTGTCTTTCTTCTTCGGTGAGCCTCTTGGCCCATCCGCCAGGTAAGGCCGTTACCGGATGAATAGGCTTACCACCTAACATCTCAAAGATTTTTACTGCACAAGCCCGCTTACGCAATACTTCTTTGCCTAGCTCTACACCTACTTTTTGAACTAAACCTACAATGTTTCTCTCTGCAGGTGAGGCATCAGGACCTACCACAAAGTCCGGCAGACCAAGGGCATAAAGAACAACGGCATGATCTTCTACAAAATGAGCATTTAAAAATAGCTCCCGTAATTTTCTAGCCGTAGGTGTTGGCTTTACACCATAGATTTCATCCATTGCCTTCATAGAGGCCGTAAAGTGTATGCCGCGACACACACCACAAATGGTAGAAACAGTTCTGGGCACCTCTTCAATGGGCATTCCCACTAAAAACCTTTCATAGCCTCTTAATTCTACTACTTGAAAAAAGGCCTCATCTACATTGCCGTTATCATCTAAAAATATGGTAATTTTACCATGCCCTTCAAGGCGTGTAATTGGGTTTATTTCAATCTTTCTCACTTTTGCCCTCCTTCACAAATTTGGCTTTTCTTAAGCCCATCAAATCCTATCTACTTATCCTTCTGTTTATTAATGCACTAGGTAGAGAGTAGCGGTAAAATAGCTTAGCAATTGTAGGATATTTTTCCATTAACTGTTCTACTGTCTTTTCATCCTTCAAAAGAGAGGTAATTGCACTTATAGCCCGTGCGCCAAAGTCTTTAATACCAGGTATAGGACCACCACAACCACGGCAAGGAATACCTACCTTGGGACAGGAAGCCCCACAATCTCCTTGGGTAATAGGGCCTAGGCAAAGGTAACCTTGCTGCAATAAACATTTGTCCTCTTCAGGTGCACCTTCTATTGTCCGTTTTACCTCTTTGATAGGCGTTCTCGTTTCTCCTTTGTTTGCCGGATTGCGTGGACAGACATCACAGACTGACTTGCCGCTTGTAATCCACGAGCCTTTGGGAGGCAGATTGCCCGCAATAATCGCTTCTACGGCCTTAGCGACAAATTCATGATGAGGAGGACAACCGCCGACAAAGTAATCCACATCTACAACTTGATGAATGGCACGTACCGTATCGTAAAATTCAGGTAAAGTCAGCTCATACTTTCCATCCACAAGATACTTTGTTTGCGGGACAACACCATCTGGGTTATCCGTGCTAAAGGTATCAAAATAGACAGTTTTAAAGATTTCATCTTTGGTGTGAAGATTGCCCATCCCAGGAATACCTCCAAGGGCAGCACATGCACCAAACGCCACCAAGATCTTTGCCTTTTGTCTCAATACCTTAACCATGTGTTCCTGTTCACTTAAACGCACCATTCCGTCTATGAACGCCAGATCAATAGACTTATCAGGCATGTCTTCTAAGTCTTTATACTTTAGGTCGGCTACCGTAGGTGCCCACCATACTACCTCTAAGTGTTCTAAGGCATCTACTAATCTATCGGCCAAGTCCACCAAGGCCATTTCACAACCGGCACAGCCACCGGTTAACAAAAAGGCAATTGTCTTCTTTCCCATTGTTACTCTCCTCCCTTCAAAGGATTAGGTCCAATCTTTTTTAATTGTTCTGTATATTCCTCCATTACCTCCGCAAATTTTTTACCCTCTGCTCCCGAAATCCATTCAAGCCTAAATCTTTCTGGTTCAAATCCTAACTCCTCAAGCAATTTCTTTACCAACATCATTCTCCGTGAGGTCTTATAGTTTCCCTCCTTATAATGGCAATCACCAAAATGACAACCACCAACAAAAACTCCATCTGCCCCTCTAGCTAGTGCTTCAAGAACAAATTCAGGTTCTACCCTACCAGAACAGGGCACCCGAATTAATTTTATCGTAGGTGGATACTTGCAACGCAAACTACCGGCCAAATCTGCACCAGTATAAGTACACCAATGGCAAGCAAATCCAACAATGTTTGGTGAAAAACTCATTTTATAAACCCTCCTTGAGTCCTTTAATTCCTTATCCCTCCTCCTTTCAAGGAGGAGGGTGTTTTACTTATTGTTTATTGCGCTCTTTCTTCACTCTGAATTTTCTCAATAATTTCTTCTCTCGGAATCTCACTAATAGATGCCACCTCTTTTGCATCAAACCCCATACATAAGGCCAAAAGCTGGGTGTAATACAAGACTGGAATAGTAAAGTCTATTTCTCCACGTTCCTTTAATATCTTCTGGGCACCATCAAGCTGGAGATAGCAAGAAGAACACGTAGTAACGATCATATCTGGATCTATTTCTTCCTTCATGGATAGCAGCTTCTCTTTAACCAATAAAAATGATTTTTCCTGATCTGTACTCCTTAATGCGCCCATTCCACAGCAGTACTCTAACCGGCTGTAATAAGGTGCTTCTGCCCCCAATGCCTCACATAACTCTTTAAGCATGGTGGGATAAAATGGATTTTTCTCCGTTACTTCCATTACCTTAGTAGGCCAAAGGATATGGCAACCTGGTTGAATCGCTATTTTAAAACCATCTAATTTGTATTTCATGCTTTTTCTTATCTTTTCCAATCCTATCTCTTTATAAAGGATGTGGGCTATATGATAAACCTTTGTCTTTCCTTCATAAGTCTTATTAATTTTGGCCAGTTTTTCCTGAACCATTGCCTTTTTCTCAGGATGTTCCTCAATCATGTGCTTTGCTTCCGACAAAACACCAAAACAACTATTACAACCGGTCATCAAATCAACACCCTTCATTTCGGCAATGGCTATGTTTCTACCAGCTACTACTAACCATGTATCTATATCAAAAGAAGGAGCAGTTCCCCATGCCGGACAGCAAGAAAAGCCGTCTAAATCTACAATTTCTATACCCAAAGCAGGGAATACCTTCCTCATTGATTGTTCTATATCCGGTGCCTTTAAGGGAATGTTACATCCTAAGTATAAACCACACCTTTCCATTTTTTCCTCCCTTATTAAAATAATCCTAACTCAGCCATTGGACTTTCATCTAAAAGTGTTTGCAGTTCCTTTAATGCCTCAGGATATTTAAGTGTTGAGGGGGGTACTGGATCAAGCCCTACCTTTTGCCTCAACTCACTAGCATCGCCATATACCGCATGGCCTGTAGTATAGAAGTTCATCAAACTAGTAGTAGCAGAGGCAGGAATGGCTAATTCCTGTGCCTGTATCCTTCTAAAAGCAAAAACGACATGGAATGGATCAACTCCCCTTGGGCATATTTCTGTACAACGATTACACGCCACACATGCCCAAGATGAAGCATCATCTAAAATCTCCTCTAAATGTCCTGTTTGGAGAAATCTAAAAAGGCGCTTACAATAAAGGGGCAATCCGGTAATGGCTACCGGGCACACCGAGGCACATGCCCCACATTGAATGCATTTTGTCAAGTTTCCCCCGCCCTTTTCTATCATTTGAGCAAGGACGGCCTTCCTATCTTTTTGGGTTAGATTTACAGTTTCTACTTGCATTGGTTTTCCTCCTATGCAGCTTTAGTTAATGCTTCTATCTGGGCAAATATCTGCGCATCGGTAAAGCCATGTAAGGTAATTGCACCTGACGGACAGGCGGCTGCACATACACCACATCCCTTACACTGGGTCATGTCTATCTGTGCCCGTGGCCTATCTCCATATTGTTCTAGCTTAATAGCATTATAAGGACATAGAGGCACACATACTCCACATCCGCTGCACTTTTCAGGATTGACTTCAGAGATCGTTGGCTCAATTACAACCTTTCCTTGGGCTAAAGGCACGGCTGCTGCTGCCGCTGCTCCTTTAGCTTGGGCAACTGTATCGGGAATATCCTTTGGTCCCTGACAGCAACCAGCTAAAAAGATACCTTCCACTGGGGTTTCAACCGGTTTTAGTTTGGGATGTAGTTCTTTAAAAAAGCCAGACCCATCCATGGGTAAGCTAAGCTTCTGCGCTAGTTGCTTAGCATCTTCTGGTAATTCTATTGCCGTCGCCAGGACAACCATATCTGCTTTTACCTCTATCGGTTTACCTAGGTCATTGTCATATCCCATTACTCTCAATCTATCTCCAGGCAGTTTTTCAATTCCACCTACCTTACCCCTTACGATATTGATTCCCAGTTCTCTAGCATAAGTATAGTATTCGTCAAAATCCTTACCAGGGGTGCGCACATCCATAAAGTGCATGTAGATGTCTATATCTGGATATTTCTCTTTGATTAAGCGTGCTTCCTTAATCATATACATGCAACAAACACGCGAGCAGTAGGTATGATACCGTTGATCCCTTGAACCTACACAGGAAATAAAGGAAATAACCTTTGGTTTTTGACCATCAGATGGCCTTAAGAGTTTACCACCTGTAGGCCCGGTAGCAGAAATAAGTCTTTCTAACTGCAAGGCCGTTAACACATTAGGTGAATCAGGTGCATATTCTTTAAACCGTTCTTTCTCCATTACTTTAAATCCAGTTGCAACAACGATTGTTCCTACTTCTACTTCAATTAATTCTCCTTCAGGGTCCCAGGCAATACTTCTATCACATGCACCGGCTGGACAGGCCTTTTCACAAGGGGCCAAGATAGGCTTACCTGTCTTTTTGCTTATCTTTGGCTGGGTTCCTATCTTTCTACCTGCACAATTTAGGCAGTGTTCTATGTCTATGACCGCCTTCTTAGGCACTGCTTGTGGAAATTGAATATAAATTGCTCCCCGTGTATCAAGCCCGGCATTAAATTCATTGGGTACTTTGGCTGGACAAGCCTCTGCACAAGCACCACATCCGGTACATTTGTCCCAGTCAATGTAAGTTTGTTTTTTCCTTATTTTTACCTTGAAATTACCAATAGATCCTTCTACTTCTTCTACTTCAGAATAGGTAAGAAGTTCAATATTAGGGTTGGTCCCAACCTGGACCATAACAGGCGTAAGTATTCACGCAGAGCAATCGTTTGTCGGAAAGGTCTTGTCCAGTTGGGCCATCACGCCACCGATAGAGGGTCGTTTTTCCACCAAATAAACTTTATAACCCATGTTTGCCAGTTCCAAGGCTGAAAACATACCCGCCACGCCACCACCAATAACAAGGGCTTTTGGTGTTACTTGGACAAATTTGTCTTCTAAGGGTTCCAAGTTAGCTGCCTTGGCTACCGCACTGGCTACTAAAAGCTTTGCCTTTTCGGTCGCCCCTTCTTTGTCATGTGGATGTACCCAGCTACATTGATCACGAATATTTGCCATCTCAAGGAGATACTTATTAAGCCCCGCACTTTCTATTGCCTTTCTAAAAATAGGTTCATGTGTACGTGGTGTACAGGCAGCTACCACTACTCTATCCACCAACCCTTCCCGAATGTCCTTCTTGATCAACTCCTGTCCTGGATCCGAACACATAAATAGGTAACTTCTTGCTACCGTTACCCCGGGCAGCTTCTCTGCGAAAGCCCTTACGGCTTCCACATCTACTACTCCTGCAATGTTCTCACCACAGTGACATACATACACACCAATCTTTGCCACCCTTACCCTCCTTAACACAATTTTTTTTAAAACTCACATAAAAACACCCATCCTTCAAGGATGGGGTAAAAAACAAAGCAGTTCCTTATAAAACTACTAAAGCATATTTTAAACCTAACTTTTTAAAGGGAGATTGCCCCCATTAGTACTCTATTATTCACTACGTTCTCCTTCTACCAGTTTCCAATTTCCTTTTTTATGGCATTCACCACAGGTATAAGGACCAGTTTCTTTATGCACCTTGGCCAATGCTCTATGGCATTTAACGCAATTGATATGATAGGCATTCATTAAAGAAGGTTTAATAGAGCCATCTGCCATCTTTTCATCTTTAAACCCATGACAATCCGCACATCCCGTTTCCTCTCCCTCTTCATAAACGAGCTCGTGTTTGTCTTCATCATATACATGATGGCATTTAGCACAAGATTTATCACCACCTAAGGCTTCAACATGTTTTTCATGCGTAAAAACTACCGGCGGCCGCTCTGGTCTTTTAAAAACCTCTTTGTGGAAGATAACCATCACATCGTCCTGGGCCAAAACAACATATCCTCCTACAAGCAACAAGCCTAACACACATAACCCTACAACGATTTTCGCCCCTTGCTTTGCCATCCTTTCCCTCCTTTATATTTTATGCCTTTAATTCTTCAGGAATTTCTATACATTCTACAAGTAACTCAATTAAAAAAACGTTTTTCATAGGAAGTTTGTAATAGTGAATAATATCTTCAATCCCACTGTGGCAGTTATGGCATGGAGTAACCACAATTTTTGCCCCTGTGGCTGCCATTTGTTCTGCCTTAATTTTATTACTCTCTACCCGTTTTTTCTTCCAAGGTGGACCACAGTTAATCACACCCCCACCCGCATTACAGCAATAGTTATGTTCCCGCGTAGGATACATTTCTCTAAAATCTTCACAAATTTGTTGCAGCACATAACGCGCGTCGTCCATAAGCCCCCTTCCCCTCATAATGTTGCAAGGGTCATGAAACGTAACCGGTTCTTTAATCTTCCGTACAATTTTAAGCCTCCCTTGCCGAATAAGCTCAGCATAAAACTGAATAGCATGAACAATAGGAATAGGATGCATCTTCCATCCTAACCACCGATTCCCCACATCATATACGGACCGAAAGGCATGTCCACATTCACCCATAACAATCTTTTTCACCTTAAGCTTCATCGCCGCTTCAAAATGGGCCTTTTTCACCCGGCCCATTACTTCCCAGTCCCCAGAATACATGGCCATATCACTATTGTCCCAGCCATCAAAAGAAGGCATGGTCCAATCAATTCCCGCCACATTGAAGATAATTGCCGCGTAATTTATCAATTGAGCCAAGAATTTTGGTTCTGGTCCAATAACTGAATACATCACATCTGCCCCCTCTTTATCTAAGGGAATGCGCAAACTAGGAATTTCAGCCTGTGCCTCTTCTTCCTGCCACTGCAAGGTGTCAATCCACTCGTCCTGTTTCACCCACATTTGGTTCATGGTTACAGAATGGCTGTTAGCCGTGTCCTGAAGATACTGGGGAACAAGTCCACATAGATGACACATCCGCCGCACCAGACTAATTAAATACGCCATGTCTATGCCAAATGGACAATACATACTACATCTTTTACATAAAGTGCACTCTGTATAGGAAATTTCTGCCGCTTGTTTCATAAATTCAGGACTTACTTTACCATCATGTTTAATCATTTCCCATAAGGTGTTTTTAACCTTCCCTACAGGAGAAAAACGAGGGTCACAATCATTGGAGAGATAGACATGACAAGCAACGGCACATAAGCCGCAATGGATACATGTATTTACATAGGCGTTAATGCGAGCCACACCTTCGCTTTCTAGAACTTTCTTAATAGATGTCCTTATTTTATCTGGGGTAAGCCGTTTAATCCCTTCTTCCAAACCAATATCAGTTATATCCCACTTTTGGGGCAATAAATTAGACATAATTTACTCCTCCTTTTAAGTTATTACCAATCCTTTGCGTGTCTAACGGCACCAAACTCAGACCCCATATAAAACCGCGTAAGCCAGAAAAAGAGCATGTGATCCAAACGTGTAAAGGGAATGGCCATGAGCATAATCTCACCACTTAAAATGTGTAAGGTCAACATTGCTTTATAGGCAAGCCATTGGTGATAGGCTAGAAAACCAGTTAAGAAAGGCATTACAGCAATAGCTAAAAGAACGTAGTCAGAAGCAGAGGTAACATACCGCACTTCTTTACACACCATCCTTCTTACCAACAGGTAGATGCCAGCTAAGATAACAATGACGGTCATGACATCAGAGAGCCACTCAGGAAACGTCCACCAACTGATTCGCCAAGATTGATACCAAACAACATTGTGAGCAAGCAAAAAGATAGGGGTAAGGATTAAACAAATGTGAAATAAAAAAGAAACAATCGTAAAGACTGGCCGTAAACGCATGTTTGTAGCCCCAAAGGGAACAATCCAATGCAAGATTGAGCGGAAGCCTGCTCTAAAATTGGCATAAGTAAGCACCGTATAATCCTTCTTTTTTGCCAGATAGGCCAGATAGGCCAATCTTAAAATACTTCCGCCAATAAAGACAATAAAAGCCACCCATAAAAGAGGACCACGCACAAAGTCATACATAGCTTTCCCTCCTTTCCTCTATGGGCGTATATTTAGCATCCTCATTATACATTGTCAACAAAAAAATCGAGGCTGTTTAAAAATTGAACATTGACCCAAAATCCGTAATTGATTTATAGTATTCCGCAAAAATTGATGAATTTCCCTTCCTCCTTGACTTAACAGAAATTATACGCCAAGGCCTTGTAAGGAGAAAGGGAAAAGACAATTTCCTTTTTTTCCTTCTGGCCTCAAAAAGAAATGTGCGCCGAAGAGAGCGAGGTCAAAACTGGCTGCTAAGCCACCAGCAGGGCTTGGCCTTAACCGCATGAGCGAGCGAAGGCGCTATAATTAGATTAGGCCTTGGAGGAAAAAGGCCTCCACAAATTATATAGAATTATGCGGTTAGCTATAATTATTGGCATTTGTTGTCACAAAAAGCTGTCTTGAAATGGCTATTTAGTGGGAGGGAAAAGCAGTGCCTGAACTTGAGGGATTTGATCAATACTTTGAAAGGGAAATTTTTCCTAGCCTACACGGGCTTGATGAGCACCAAAAAAAGGTGCAGACTCAGCTTCTCATTGCCGGAATTGCTATTGGTCTGTGTGAGCTACCGCTTGTGTTTGGCGTGGCGCATGAGTTATGGGGGCGGATATTGTTTATTACGCTTGGAGCCATGGTCTTTTTTGTTTGTTACAAACTGAGCGTGGGAGACTACCACGAGGAATTTTCTAAAAAGGTGATGGAAAAGATGGTCCGCTTTTTTGACCAGCGCCTTAATTACGAGCGTAAGGGACACATAAGCAAGGAAGAATACGCCACAAGCGAGCTTTATTCCACCGATTATGACCACTTCAGCGGTTCGGACCTGGTGTGGGGCAGGTTTAAAAAGACCCAGATAAGGTTTTCCTTCCTGCATGTTACCAGGGAGGAAGAAGAGGAATACGAAGACGAAGACGGTTATACCCACACCGTAACCGTGTTTCGCGGGCTGATGTTCATTGCCGACTTTCACAAATCCTTTGAGGGCAAAATTTTTATTTTACCTCATCGTTTCCACCTTTTAAAATCTTCAAGGCGGGTGTTGCTTGAAAATCCTGAATTTCACAAGATGTTTGATGTCTATGCCTCAGACCAGATCACGGCCCGATATGTGCTTTCTACCTCTTTAATAGAACGGATCATGCGGTTAAAACGGCTTTTTGACAAGCACATTCTTAAGATCTCCTTGATTAACTCCCGTCTCTACATTGGCATTAGTAACTTGAGCCCTTTTAAAATAAGCATTTTGACAACCTTTATGACAGAAGGCTTTACCAGGACTATCTCTTGCGCCTAAACCAAATTCTGGCCATCGTGGATGAACTTAATCTCAATACCCGCATATGGGGAAAACTGAAAAAGGGGGTAAGTCATGGGGAAATGGATTGTTTTGGGATTAATAGGACTGGGGTTGATTTACCTGATCAACCTTTACAATTACTTCATTCCCAGAAAAAACAACATTGATTATGCCCTTTCAAGCATTGATGCCCTGCTTAAAAAGCGTTTTGACCTTATACCCAACCTTGTAGCAGCCGTTAAGGCCTACATGCAACACGAGCGAGAGGTTTTGGAAAAGCTGGTCAAGCTCAGGGGTCAATATGCCACGGCCAACTTTAAGGCCATGCCTGTAGCCCAGATTGAACAGATTGATCAGGCCGTCAAGGCGGCCCTTACGCCCATTTATGCCTCTCTTGAAGCCTATCCCAATCTCAAGTCAAGTGAAAATGTGCTTCAGCTCCAGGCGGCCCTAAACGAGGTAGAAGAACAAATCTCAGCAGCCAGACGGGCCTACAACGCTGCGGTCATGGAATACAACAACCTGCTTGAGCAGTTCCCCTCAAACCTCATCGCCAACATGCTGGGTTATGAGAAAAAGGCCTCTTTTAGCATCTTGGGAACAGAGCGGCAGCCTGTGGATGTAAAAGCCCTGTTTCAGGCATAGGAAAACTGGCTGGATGACTTGCCATCCATACCTGTTTTGGGCATAAAAACATAAATGCCTTTGGGCAATAGCCACGGCTTAAAAGGCTCTTTTGAAAAATAGATTGGGAAGCATCGTCTATCTCCCGGGGAAACGACCCTATCAGGAGTGGACGGCAAATGGCCTTCAAAAAAACAAGGGCTATCTTCCAGAACACTCCTGTAAAACGAAAAAACTTTATGTAAACAAAATGAGTTTTAGGGTAACTAAAAGGGGTTGAGATCAAGGTCTGGGCTGCTTTTTCTTGCGAGCCTGTCAGCGTTTTAGGGTAACTAAAAGGGGTTGAGATCGTAAAGCATCAAAATATAATGTGGAGGCGGCTAAAGTTTTAGGGTAACTAAAAGGGGTTGAGATTCTTTTTCTTGTGTTCTTCTGTCAAACTCCAACTTAAGTTTTAGGGTAACTAAAAGGGGTTGAGATAGAAAACAGGCCAAGAAGACGTTTTTTTATTGTCAAGTTTTGAGGCTGGCTAAAAGGTTTACTCAAAGAAGGCTATCACGGCCTGATGTTTGTTAAGGACTAGTAATAGTTAAAGGTGAAGTATTTTAGAAAGGTTTGTGCTGCATCCTGCCAGGAGGGCTGGTATAGTTTGGGATAGATGTCGTTAAACCACCGAATAAGCCCTTTTTTGTTTCATCTGGTTTAGAAGCTGTCTTGCCTTCTTCAGGTGTTTTGGGGCCAGGGACGAATTGGTTTGAAGGACCTGCAGGGCCGCCCGGCAGTGCACCTGTGCCCAGATGGGAAGCAGCATGATCTGCAGATTGGCACTATCTTCTGGAATACAAACGGCCCTTTGAAAGTAGGTCTCAGCCTGTTCTGCAAACCCAAGTTTTTGCGCCATGCAACCAAGATACATGTAAATAAGCTCAAAGGGATGCTCCTTTTCTGCCTTTTCAAACCAGTCTTGCAGGTTTACAATACTGAATTGACTTACCGCCCTTTGCCAATCTGCCGCCGTCCCCCTTTCCCATAGGTATTTTAAGTGGGCGTGAAGAACAAATTGCTTGTATTTGGCCGTTTCTCTCGTAGGGTTATTTAAAAATGTCTCAAATTGCAAGGCCGTTTTTATGGCCTTAAGAAACCGCTTTACTTGTGCCCAGTATCTTTCTTCCTGTCTGGCCCAGTCAAAATAAAGGTGAAACAGATAGACATTCTGACGTTGTTTGTCCCTAGGGCTTACAAATTCCTCCTTGGCCTTAAAAAAGAAGGTCTCTGCCTGTTTAAAGTATTGACCTACGAAACGGTGCCATAAAGGCATAGTTTTGGCCCATGGTGCCGTATAGCTTTCCTAAAAGCTCGTCTTTTATGACATCGCCTGCGTCCTTGATGACTGCCTTTATGCCCTCAAGCCTTTCTAAATAGGGCTTAAGCATATCGTTGGCCTCTTTAAAGGCAGGGAGTATATTTAATTCTGTGTCTGAATGAATTAAATAGGGGTAATCCCCGAAGTTCGTAGAACGAAGGGGATTACCCCTGGCCTCACTAGCTAAACCCTTGCTGGTAATTGGCCAAGAGACTTAATCATAAAAATCTTACCTAGGAGGTGCTTATGTTAGACAAAGAAACTATTGAAAAAATAGTCCAAAAATTTGTTTCTGATCACTTTCATAGCCAAAATAATCATCCTTACCTTATGGCATTGACTACATTACTAGAACAGCTCTATAACCAAATAATGCTCTCTGAAAGAGAAATTTTTCTTCAAAATCTTTAAGAAAGTGGAAAAACCAAAGATAAGGCTAATGGTTATTATGATCGTCACCTGGCCACATCTGTAGGAGAATAAGGTAAAAAGATACCTATAGGTTTTTACATCATAGAAGGAGCAGAAACAAAAGAAAAATGGTTACATATTCTTAATGATTTAATTAATAGAGGTCTTAACAAAGTTGTCCTTGTCGTTTCTGATGA